>ERZ794946.180-NODE-180-length-30828-cov-4.645078_pt1 | contig 30828 bp, 34 predicted proteins | sample MGYA00433072_ERZ794946 | MGnify/ENA primary metagenome ERZ794946 (study PRJEB30137, sample SAMN04331413) | food metagenome | isolation source: Y3 must sample point D1 replicate A | place: Australia: South Australia | collected 2014 ...
GTGACCCTGCCCCTACGCTTACTCTTCCCATCTCTTCCGATTTCCTCCTCAAATCCAATCACAAACAAATCCACGGCACAAATCGGCGACCTCGATGATACCGCGGTCCAAACTCGGCATGTCACAAGAAACAAAACACTTTTTTCGAGTCAGAGCAACGTTCATGTGTGTGTGTCTCTCTCGGGCCAGAGGGACAAGCCTCGGTTGTGGCAGATTCGCAGCGGTGCCTTTCCCCAGATCGGCGTTTTGCGGAGAAGAAGAGGCGCGCACATGCAAATGTCAAAGCCGCTGCCCCGCGACGTCATGCTCGCAAATAATTGTCAAGGCGAGGGCGTGTTTGCCCATGCGATTGAGAGAGTTGTGTGTGCTTGAGCCAGAAGAGAAACGAGCAGCTGGACAGATCAAGTAAAGTATCATCTATGAATCGAGAAAGAGGGAGAGGAACCAAGCTGTTCGGCATTCTTTGGAACGAGAAGTTTAAACATGGCAGTTTGAGCCTCTAGAAGCTGTTGCTCTGTCCAATACCGAGGTGATCCATTCGTCCTTGCCAACCCAAGAGGTAACCGGTAAGGGTCTGATGACTCAAATCATAGGAAAAGCATGTCGTAAGGAGATGAGAGAAATAAATAAGATGTAGTGTTTGGGATCTCCTCTTTTCGTACCTGACCTCTTGTGTTTTCTCTCTTCCCTGCTCTTGCGATCAACCACCGATTCTGTTGCTTCGCTTCGTATACCATCAGCCTGTGAAACTACACGTCGAATATCTGGTCTCCCAGCCCAGCCACTGGACTCGAATTACGCAGCCACTTCGAGAAGCGAATACCTTGTCCACCACGAGCACAACAAAAGAGCGACCACATTACTAGGACACACTCCTAAGGAAACAACGATCTATCCTTATTCGCAGCTACCCCATTTGTATTAGAAACAATCATGTCGGCAAAATCAACAAAAGGTCCTGGCGGCAAGAAGCCAGCTTCGGCGGCTACGAACCTCGTGGCTGGCGGAGGAGCAGGCATGATGGAAGCACTCGCCTGTCATCCTCTAGACACGATCAAAGTTCGCATGCAACTCTCAAAACGATCGCAACGTGGTGTAAGTTTCTCAATCTTCTTCCACCCCTTCTTTTGCTTTTTACCTTCCCCTTTCCCTTTTCGGGCCATGAACTGATAGTAAATCAAAGGGTTCCCGTCGCGGATTCATTCAGACCGGCGTCCAAATCGTAAAACGTGAAACCCCACTCGCCCTCTACAAAGGCCTCGGCGCCGTGCTCACCGGCATCGTCCCCAAAATGGCCATCCGCTTCACCTCCTACGAATGGTACAAGCAAGCCCTAGCCTCCAAATCCGGCGAGATCACTTCAAAAGCTACTTTCCTAGCTGGCCTAGCAGCAGGAGTTACAGAAGCCGTGTGTGTGGTTACGCCCATGGAAGTCGTAAAGATCAGATTGCAGGCTCAACATCACAGTATGGCTGATCCGTTGGACATTCCCAAATACAGGAATGCGGCGCATGCTTTGTATACTGTGGTGAAAGAAGAGGGAGTTGGTGCGTTGTACAGAGGTGTTTCTCTCACCGCGTTGAGGCAGGGAACCAACCAGGCTGCCAACTTTACCGCTTATACCGAGTTGAAAGCTTGGTTGCAGGAACGATCTGGACATCCCGAGGCTGGGTTGCCTGGTTGGCAGACTGCTTTCATTGGATTGATCTCTGGTGCTGTGGGTCCGTTCAGTAATGCTCCGATTGACACTATCAAGACGAGGTTGCAAAGGAACCCAGCACAACCTGGTGAGACTGCTATTGGCAGAATCGTTACCATTGGTAGCCAGATGTGGAAGCAGGAGGGCATCAGGGCGTTCTGGATGGGCATTACACCACGTGTCATGCGTGTCGCTCCTGGTCAGGCTGTCACATTTGCCGTGTATGAGTACTTGAAGGAGATCATGGAGAGAGGAAGAGAAATGGCTCCAGGAGGAAGTTACGAAGAGTGAAGAGATAGACGAATTCACCTACCATTGCGACAGTCATCTCGTTTTACACCGATATTCTTTCAAAACTTCTGATCTGGAAAATGGTCTTGTCAGGTGCTTTCATTCAATGCATCCTTCGGTCGATCAAGGTGATTTATATGCAACACTCTATCTTCTTCCAGGTCTCTTGGGTCTGGCGAAGCCTTTACTCTCCACCTTTTGCTCCTGGAATTCAGATGCCAAAGTGGCTGCTGACCATTCATCAGGCGAGCTGGCTTCGAGTCTCTTTGTGATGTTCAGACCAACGTTCGAGGCCAGAGTGACAAGCTGCGAACGAGACGAAGCGTAAACCATGCGTTCCTTGATCTTGCTCTTGCTGGGGCAGCTGTACATGAATACAACACCCTGCTGTCCAGGGTAGTTGTAGAAGGAGTAACGAGGTTCGGACGAGCTGATCTCGGAGCTGAGGTCGGCGGGTTGGATGTCCTGCTTCGAGGCGTCGAGGTGTAGTGTCTCGGTAGCCACGTCGATTTTCTGTCGAGGTCGTTAGCTTCCTCCAAGTCTTGTCTCTGTTCTCGAATGCTTACAATCATGACCAGCGAGCCCTCACGAGAATCCTTGAGGCTCTCGAGGGCATTGCTGACCTCGTCTCCAAGGTTGAGTGCAATACCCGCGCTGGGCAGACTTCTACCACCGGTACCACCGCTCTCCTGTGCCTCGGCATCTTTGATGTGTTTCAGACCAGCCTCTTCCTCAGTCAAAGGAGCATCCAAACGGTTGTGCTTCTCATGGCGATCCCAGCCCTCGGGCGTGAGCTCCTCAGCAGTAGTGCAGAAGACAGTCTCGCGGAAACGCTCGACTCCCAATTCGCGCACCAGTGTCAGGCGTGTCGAGGCAAACAGCATCTTTTGGCGTACATTGGCTGTGTCGGGTACGTATGTTACGGCGACGTAGCCGTCGGCTGCCGAGCCATCTTGCTTGAGCAGAATGTATCTTGCTTCGTCCTTTGTGAGGTGTTGCGAGAGGCCGGAAAGGTCGCTGCGGAAGTCTCCACTGGCTTGGATCGTTTCGAGGGGTACGAGGGTCTCGTTCTTTATCGTTGCCAGGAGGCCTCGTTGTGATGATGAAGACACGAGGTTGTTGAATGCATCCTGCAATTCTTTGGATGCTGTATGGTTTATTGTCAGACTTGCACTGTGTTATCTATACGCGGACCACGTACCTGAGATTCCTGACTGCATTGTGGTGGTGGTGTGTTTTTGTGATCAAGAGAGATGGCGGTGGACTGCCCCTCAAAGCTCAAGCACAAGTCCAAAGCAATGACGCGTTTCATCTCCAAGTCAACACTCAGCTTCAAGGCTTCACCTTGCGTTCAATTTCTACCATATAAAGTTATTAATCGTTGAAACTCAAGTGATTATTATTAACATCAGCCCGTGCCTAATCATACATATATACTTTTTGCACAACCCGATTTCAGATCAATGGTTAGTTCCTCCTCCTTGAGTCTCCCTCGTTGTCATTGCTCTGGTGGCCGTTCGCCTGCCCACTCTCTTCATCTTGGGATCCTGGCTGAGGCATTGAGTAGGTACCGTTCCATTTGTCCTTTCGTCCACCTCTGCTCTTCTCGTCTTGCTCCTTGTCACCTAACCAGTCTTCCAATCCGGGCGCCGAGAACAGACTGCCCTGCCAGAATCCTCTGTAAACCGTCTCCAATGCACAGAAGAGCCACAGTAATGTTGCAATCATGACCATCGTCGCTGCCCAGCCCCTCATACCATCATCGCGCAGATCACGAGAGAGGAAGCACCATGCATTTGCGTAGGATGCCATTGGGAAGACAGAACTCCAATACGCGATGTTGAATTGCAGTTTTGGCAGTGACACCAAGACACTCGTCGTACCTTGAACCACCCAGAATGTAGCATGAGCCAAGAGGAAGAGGTCCATGATGATTCCAATCCAGTGAATCACCTCAGATGTTGCCTGAAGTGTAGACATCGGAAGCGGAGGTGGAGACACCTGTGTGGGAGCATATCCATCCTTGATGTATGTCGCCAAGAAGATACCGAATTTATGGATAGCAAATGCTCCTTGGCTCATAGCGGCCACTGGTAGGAAAGATCCAACCATGAGAGGTGCTGCGGGCGTCTTGTCGGCAATCAATCGGAAGAAGTAGATGGTGATGATGATAGTGGCCTCAGCAATGGCAAAGGACCATGCCAAGAAGCCTGTGACCAGCAAGGCTATCGCGCATTTCGTGCTTTCCATGTATACGAATGGTAAAATCGTACCAGCGGTCGAAGCTGTGAGGAAGAGAGGCACAGTAGTCATTACCCAAACTCCGGCAACATCAGACAACTTCTGAGGCTTCGCCTTGCTCATCTGATAAATGACGAGACCAAACGATACCCCAAGGGACATGACAAGCGCAACCCAGTACATAGCGAACACCGCCCATCGAGCAGAAGTCCGGTAGTCGTAGTATGATATGATGCCTTGAATGATGGTATTAAACGAGATCGGAATGGCTCCCAAGAACGAACTCAGCGGGAACTCCATCATGTTCTTCTTGAATAGTACCGGGTGGGTAATGTAACGCCAGGCTAGCATTCCGGTGAAGAAACCAAAGAGCACGATATCCAAGATCCAAAGGCAGTATCCAATGTCGCGAAGCCATCGATTCGCTCCACTAATGGGGTATGGGAAGTTGACGAAACATTGCTGCAGAGTACCAGTGCCTTTATCCACAGTCAGCGATGCCCCTCGAGTCAACTGTTCATCATGCGACACACTCATGACAATGGTGAACCATGACGGTTCAAAATTTGTAATTCTCTCCCTCCAATGCCATCCTTCAAGATTATCTTTGACAGGCATATTGCAAGGTAGGAGTCCAGTGGGTGTACAGTCAAGGTATGCGGCTTATGGAGATGCAAAGCGGAGCTGGAGTAGCACCCAACGGTCTATATACCGAGCTCATCTTAAGTACGTGCATTTTGTTTTAGGTACTTGTGAATCGTGATGGCATTTTTCGTCGGGATTGACGTAGTGAAAGCAACGATATTGGGCAGTCCGCGGCTGAACGGCTGCAGCGCTGCACCCCAGAAGATCTCTCGGTCAACGCAGATCGATCTGACCCAGGCACCATCTTCCGAAAGCTCGCCATCATGCTTTGCATCGTGTCGCGATTCCAAAAATTGGTTGGTCACGTCGATGTTTCGCTGTGAGGCTCAACAAGTAGCTTTTTGCCTTGAACAGCACAAGACTTCTGCAGGCAAATGTTCTACTGTAAGCCTTTAGGTTTTTGGTTCGCTGTGACGCGCTTCGATCATGACGCAAGAGATTTGTATGGTACCTGAATGCTCATGTGCATTAAAACGCCGGTGGATGCAGCTATCCAACATGATGCTGTGAACTTGATTTTCTCGACCTACATTCTCCGCGGTCTATACCTTTTTCACCTTCTACTGTCTTGGCTGAGGAAAAACAATGTCAGAGAACATGGTCGTCATTGTAACTGGAGCGGTTAGTCGGCCCTGCAATTATCGAGTGACTTTATCTGATAAGAATTGAAAACAGAATCGAGGCATTGGTCTCGCTATTTGCGAACTCATTTTGAAGACAAACCAGCATGTCAAGCTGTACGCAGCATCGCGAGCAGGTGCCGACCTTGGTCTCAAGAGCGCTGGTTCTGGATCGATCAAGTACCCTCAACTGGATGTAACCAAGGACCAAGATATCAAGAGGCTGGCCGAAGAAGTCAAAAACGAAGATGGCCACATCGATGTACTCATCAACAACGCTGGAGTGAACACCTACCCCGAACACTCTCCTGAGAGCGTTAAGCAGATGCTCGATGTAAATTACCGCGGCACGTATAACATGTGCAAGGCATTCATCCCTTTGTTGTCGAAGACAGGGCGTATTGTCAACATGTCGTCTGTTGGTTCGCAATTGAAGATCTACAGCCAGCACAACGCAGCTCGCTTCAGAAACACGCAGTCATATGAAGATGTCGAGAAGATCGTTGAGGACTACATGGTAAGCCATAATTGATCCTACGCCAGTAATCTACGGGTGTAGCTAACTACGAATCAGGAAGCCGTCAAGACAAAGAAGGAGCTGGCCTCGGGTTTTGGCGACAAGGGTCAAGGCTACAGTGTCAGCAAAGCATGCGTCAACGCCATCACAGCTGTCCTTGCGCGTGAAAACCAAGATCTTACCATCAATGCATGCTGTCCGGGTTGGGTAGACACTGACATGGGCGGGATCATGGGAAAGCCACCCAAGGAGCCAAGTAAGTTTCGTCTAGTATTGTTCGAGTGGGGGGTAGATGTGCTGACCAAAATCTAGTTGACGGTGCCAAAATCCCTGTCAAGTTGGGCTTTGGTGACATTTCTGGTACGACCGGCAGGTATTGGGCCAACCCTGGCATCTCGGACAAGGGAGATGGTCAAGTCATGGCTTGGTAATAATCAGCTTGACGCAAGTTGGGATTCGAACGATGCTAGTAATCATGAGATATGAACATTGCACAATATAGTCTTTACAGAATCGCGTCCATCTCCTGTGTTTCGTTCGATGATCGATTTGAATCAAGGCTTGACTCTTACATCGGTTCTCAATCCAGCCTTCTGGAGGCGCTCGAGGAAGGGTGCGCCGAGAGTTGCGGGAGTCAGAGAGCCACCTCCCATGCCAACAGCCGGAGTATCGTCTCTGAGGATCGTGATTGCGGCCTCGGCCAAGAATACACCAGTAAGAGCGTACATAGAGCCGTCCCATGCCATGCGACCAGTAATGCGCTTGGGATCATTAGGGTCGGCTGAGTCGACAGTTGCAAGAGCACGATACTCGATCCTGTCGCCACGGGACGACTCTCTCGAGGGTCCCTCGCCAGGTTGGAAAATAACACGCTTCAGAATTGAGCGTATAGGTGACAGCAGAAGTGCGAGCATGCCGAAAGCAAGTGCGAAGTGCATCATAATGCCCGTGAAGACGTTACGAACGTGCATGTAAGGGCTGAATCTGAACTTGGGCCCGTAGAAATTGCCGTCCTCGAACAAACCCCAACTTCTGTGAACGATGGTAGTATCGGCGGCACCTTGGATGCTAGTGGTCAGGGTTCCAAGATCGCGGACCTGGCGAACACCAAAGAGTTTTTGGAATAGAGTAGGACCTTCAAGACTGCTGCGAGGAGGAGTGGTCGGGCAGAGGGACCAGGGCTTCATGGCCTCAGTCGTCTCGGAAAGGCTGTACTTGTCGAACAGACCCATGACTGTAGCAAGGGTTCCGCCGCTGGGCTTACCTTTCAAGTCGTAAACAGAGTACACCAGTTCCGAGACGCCAGCAGAGAGTGTACGTCTAGCATGGTTCACCATTGACCATGAAAGAAGGTCGGCAGGTGCAGACTCGACACCAATCTGGTGAATGATGATAGCCTTGTTGGCTTTGGCAATAGCGTGGTACTTCTTGATCATCTCGCGAACCCAAGGGGTCTCGCCAGTGCTGCGAGGTGTGAGTGATGTAACTAGACACACAAAAACACCCACTTACACATCGAGATAATGGGTACCATTTTGAGCGCAAGCCTCAACAACAGGCTCTGCATACAGCATGTAAGGACCAACAGTGTTGATCAGGACTTTGGTCTTCTTCACTAGCTCGTTCACACTTTGCTTGTCAAGTCCAGATGTTACGATTTCTGTCTGGCGTAAGCTGCTGTATCATGATAATCCGTAAATGTGTATAAACTACCTGGAGCAACGCGGTCAGGGTTGAGCGACTTGAGCTCTTCAACAAGACTTTGAAGCTTGCCCTCTGAGCGGCCGGCGACAGCCCATTTCAGATTGGTCGGCAGCTGCGAGACGATGTGCTCGCAGGTGTATTTTCCTGTGAAGCCAGTGGCTCCAAAGACGACAAGTTCGTAAGGGCGGGAAGACATAGTTGGTCACACTTGAAGACTCGGGACAGGGGAATGGATGGCTTCTTGTAGACGATTGATCTAACTAAGGGTGATAATTAGGCGAGACCGGTCCCGAGCGTCTTCGAGAAACGGAATTCGTGCCTTATCTCAGCACAACAGAAGACGGAGTAATTCTCTGATGGAGATCAAGATGCTCAAGTCATGGAGGTGAGAGTGAGGAGATGTGCATTATTCAAAATTAAGACAGACAGTTCCAGCACGTTCCTTTGCGGTGCGAGTTGGTCGAAGTCCACACATTTTGGGTGGAGGAAGTGACGACTGAAGCGGTCTTGGCGGTCGGTACCTTCCGTCACACACTCGTCAAAATTGATGCCGACTCCCACACTTTTGTGAAGTCCAAGTCTGTCCCGTCAACAATCCAGTCTTCAACCAACCGCCAAAATGACCAAGAGAACTAAGAAGGTCGGCATCACCGGAAAGTACGGTACCCGCTATGGTGCTTCCCTCAGAAAGCAGGTGCGTTTCGACCAGGATCCAATAATGCGACAGTCGAGAGCAAGGATTTAACCCCTCCCACAGGTCAAGAAGATGGAGGTGACCCAGCATGCCCGCTACACTTGCACCTTCTGCGGCAAGGTTACTGTCAAGAGACACTCTGTCGGCATCTGGGACTGCAAGTCTTGCAAGAAGACTGTTGCCGGTGGCGCTTACACCGTCTCGTACGTTTCTCCCCTTTCGACCGCCAGGACGACGCATCCTCTACGCACTCTGGACAACTCGACTAACACAAGGTCCTTCACAGCACCCCTGCCGCCGCTGCCACCCGCTCGACCATCCGTCGTCTGCGCGAGATCGCTGAGGTTTAAGCCATGATATCCAAGTCATTACAGCAATCCATCCACGGTTTTCTCGTTTCGAGGTTCTTTTTCCATTGGGCAATCGCGGCGTAAAAAATCAGCAAGGACTTTTTGACGAAGGGATGATGTAGCTAAGAAGGAAATACCCGTCCACGCTGGCTTCTTCGATATGCTGGGATCCTGGGAACGAATCAAATGAAACTCAGTCATCCTGCCCAAACACTTATTCCACGAACTCGTATCTTTAGCCGTCCATCGGTCTACCTAAACAACTGGCCGCGTAAACCCCACAAGGGCTGTCGCATTCGTTATGGATGCCATTTCCGATGTGGCAGCATTGCGCAATTTGTGCCCGCCTTCGGAAAGGCCAGCCTGCTCTTTGTTCTCTCGCGCACAACCGCCTTAAGTGAATCTTTGTTCTCCCCACTGCAACCAAAGTGAAAGCGCTCAGTTAATTGTCAAGCATCAGATCCAGGGTCCAAATATACAAGAGTCATTTTGAGCGTTTTGTGTTGATTTTGGACGCGAATTAAGCAGACGCCCAGTCATTCGTCACACGTGAAGGCAGGAAGGCAACGCCGCCCTCACTCCGCAATCCGCCATACCTGAGTACATAAAGCCCGCCCCTTCCTTCTTTCTTTACCTCATTCACTTTCGCATGTTCTTTCGACTCGACACTACACTGCTTCGGGCCCCGTGATAATGACAGACGTGTGCATCGTCTGCTTGGGCGACTTTCGCCTTCGCCCTCAGGATGCCGAGACCGATCTCAACCCTGTCGATAGCCATCCTAGCGCGCCGCTTCCCGTGCTTTCTTCTGAACAAAGGTATTCAGATCCTGTCCACACCGAGCTCCATGATCCCTCGGAGCCTCTTCATCGGTCCCGTCGATTCCTTAACCGCTTTCATCGGCTTGACCACACTTTCATGTGCCGCCGAATAAGCTTGGATGGTGACGTCTCCCCCGCCTTCGAAGACCTCCCGGGGGAATCATCTTCACCTTTGAACAAGACCAGTGCTGACTCTCCCACAGTAAGAACACCATAGACGACGAAATTGTCGCTCACCTCCTTCCATGCGGCCACAACCTCCACGACTCTTGCTTGCGACCATGGGTAGAACGAGCCAACAGTTGCCCTATTTGTCGTGCAAGCTTCAATCTTGTCGAACTTCGCGACTACCTCGATGGTCCCGCCCACTCTTCTTACATCGTTGAGGAGAAACAACAACAGGCCGATGTGGACCCCACCTTGATCATCGACGATTTCCTTTACGAGGAAGAAGCCCCATGCCTCGTCTGCCGTCACATCGACAGCGCACATGCAACCATGTATTGCGATGGCTGCGATGGCACCGTCCATATCTTCTGCGCTGGCTTTAGCGACGCTACCGCGCCGGACGTCTGGTACTGTGAATCCTGTCATCGGGAACTAGGCAGTGACTCTGCTGGAAGAAGAGCTCCAAGGACAAGAACTACAAGAAATAGACGAGCAGCAGCCAGAAGACCTGGCACAGAGGCATGGGACAGGGTCTGGGCAAGTGTTTGGCGTCGTCTAAATCTGGACCTCGACTTCCCTCACGATGATGAGGATCTTACCACCATCCATCGTACACCAGCTCAACGACGGGAGCTCGCAGCATGGACTCGGAGACTCCAAGTTGCAAGTCGCCAAGGTGGCGCAAACCGCTTCAGAGATACTGCTCCGACCTTGCTGGACAGAAGGAACCTCGCAGCCGCCCATTCACCCGAGTCGCAAGAAGAGTTGCGCGCCTGGAATGCTCTCGACAAGGCCCGGGCACTCGATCCCGAAGCACAAAGGCCACCCAGCAGGAAACGTAAATCAGCTACAGCATCTCCCGCTTCGCCTCGAGACAATACAGCTGAGCGAGAGCAAGTGGAACCTCCACGCAAGCTCAAACGACCGAGGACCAAGAGAAATATGACACTTGTAGCAGCTACAGAATCAGGCCCATCAACCATCGAGGTCCCAGTACGCCCTGTACAGAAGCCCGTCGAAGGACCTAGCTTTCTCAAATCGCTCCTTCAAGAGGTCGAGAAACAACCCGCGCCAGAAGAAGCAGGCTCTCCGGATGTCGAAGCCACCTCCGGCGATGAGCAACCAGGACCGCTCAACTTGGCGTCTCCCGCAGCATCTCCCATCCACTCAGGACAGGTGTCTCCTCGTGCGTTGTCAGTAACTCCTCCCCCTCAAATACGTCCCAGGCCGACCTCACCCATGCCTCTGACGTCTATCGTCCGACCTCTCGCTTCGCCCACCTTCTCTCCTGCGATGAACGGTAGGGACGAGCGAGGTCGCTCACATCGACGACCTCAACACCAAGTCAGCAGTCCACCGAGAGACATTTCACCTGGTTCTCCATCTCGTAACATGTCGTACTCGACCAAAACCGAAATTCAAAGAATGGTCAAAGCCGTGCTTGGCCCTAGATATCGCGGAGGCGAGATCAACAAGGATCAATACACCGACATCAACAGAGATGTCTCTCGCATGCTGTATGAGAAGGTCGGCGATGCTGAGGGTCTGGCCGATCAGAATGGACGTGAGAAGTGGCAGGAAGTGGCTTCTGCTGAAGTCGAAAGGGCTGTTCAAACGATACGCACACAGGAGCAAAGCTTAGAGACATTTTCACAGGATGTCTAGCTTGGATACATGGCATTAACGATGGGCACGGCGCATTTCGAGTAGTACTTAGCTTCGGCGCAGCGGACTTTTCTTATGTCTTTTTTGGAATTGGGCATATTTTGCTCTAACAGAGCTTCAATGGCGTCAGGGCGAAAACTGGGAGGACGTGTAGATACCCCGACTGCGAATTTCATACCATTATGGTCTTACCCTGGACCCTCCTACCAACAGAGCTATCCCATGTTGTTTCATAATCCTTGAACATCATCGAGTTCATTTTGGTGTTATTTTATCGTTCGTCGACGTCATAGCCTAAATGTTGGCGCGTTCACGTCGCGTCTTCCTGCACAATCGTCCTCTCTGCTCAATACCACACCACATTGCCAAACCCAAAATGTCGAAAAGAACATTGGATAGTTTCTTCAACCCAGTCCAAAAGAAGACCAAGATATCTCTATCAGGATCCAAGGATGCGCCGTCAAACCACCATACCTATCCATTCGCTATACCACAATTGCCACCAGAGATCACGGACATCTTGAACTTCGCTCCAGAAGCAGAAGGCAAAGTAATAAACGATCAACCGGATTTGGATCTCTTGTACTTCCAACCATACATACCCAGCTCGATATCAACGCCACTATTTGAGTTTCTACGCGGCGAATTGTTCTTCTATCGTGTAAAGTACAAGATCAAGCGAGGGCCAATTGAGACGGATATCAATACACCACGCTTCACGACAGTCTTCGGTGTGGATGAAACCTCCACTTTCACACCCCAAGGCGACCTCCTGGATGCAACGTCAAATAAACCAATCCCCAAGGACCGCTACAAGACATGCAAACCGCGACCCATACCTGCATGCCTGGATCTCCTACGCAAGCTCACAGAAGCAGCAACAGACCAACAATACAATTTCTGCTTGGTGAATTATTACGCCTCTGGTGATGACAGTATATCCTACCATAGCGACGATGAACGCTTCCTAGGCGTGGACCCAGCCATCGCATCCTTCTCCCTAGGCGCAAAGCGCGATTTCCTGATGAAACATAAACCCACACCGCCCTCCGACGACAAGTCTACCGCGGCCATGAATTCCGAGACCAAGCCCTTGAAGCTCCCGCTTGGAAGTGGAGATATGGTGTTGATGCGAGGGACCACACAAAGTAAATGGCTACACAGTATACCGAAGAGAAAGGGAGGAGAAAGTAAAAACGGGAGGATCAACATCACATTCAGGAGGGCAATGGTTGCGGGAGGGACGGAGAATTACTATAGGTACAATGTCGGGGATGGAGATGTGCTGAAGTGGGATGGGAAGAAGATGATTGTTTGGGGTGAGAAGAAGGGACCGGGAGAGGGTGTCGAGAAGGAGGTCAAGGCTGAGGATGTTGATAAGGGATATGCTGGGTTGTAGTGACGATCAATCAACGACTGCTTTCTCTAAACTAGAGGATTTTCGAGAAGCCTTCTTCACATACTGTTCTAATGCACTATAAGTACTCGAATACAAGGAATCTGTTTCGAGTATTGACAACGGCTGATAAACTTCCTGACCATGTAAACAGATTTAAGAGCAAATCGACGTCTCCCTCAACCAAGCGACCGATCAAAATCGAAGACGAGGTGACCTTTACCCAAGCGAACACTGCCCGGCAAAACGATGAAGCGATGTCGAGTCGCATTTGGGTCGACAAAAGACAAAACAAATGTCGCAGCCGTGAATCGAACACGGGGCTCGTGCATGGCAAGCACGAATTTTACCACTAAACCACTGCGACTTGTGATTGGAAGGTGAAGTATGTTTTGTTTAAGTCGTAAATGTTACTCGCTCACTCTGGCAGCTTGACCCAGCTGGAGCCTGGACCCGATCTGCACATGCTTGTGAGAGCTTCGACAAAGAAGTTGACTTGAACCATCCACTTCATACACGACTTCACAACCTCACCTCGCATTCACACACATCGACGATACACAACTGAAGCCGGTCATCTCTTAATGCACACTCGATAAATAATCAACAAAGCATTCGAAGCGCAAGCCCAAGAGGCACCCATCTCCTCCACTGTCAGGTCACAGACAGCGAACACCACCCACCATGGATCTCGCCAAAAACCTCCTCCGCACAACCGCGCGCGCCTTCTACACGACAGAAGAAGTCCTCATAATCGACGCCCTCGGCATCCACAGCACCCTCACAGACGCCGATCTAGCCCACTGCCTAGGCACAAACCGCAAGGAACTCCGCAAACAATGCGGCAAGCTCAAAGACCACGGTCTGGTATCCGTCCAATCGCGCGCAGAGAAAAAGGAAGATGCTCCCCCACCGTCTACGAATCCCAACTTCAAGAATAGGGATTATGTCAAACATCAGGATTGGTACTGGTTGCATTTCCACCCGGCGATTGATGCGATCAAATATCGGTTGTCGAGGTTGTCCAAGCATATCGACAGTATGGGGGCGCCGACAACGGAGAAGAAGGATTTGGAATGTCCGAGGTGTAAGAGCCAGTATACGGATTTGGAAGTCATGGACAACATCGACCCGATGAGTGGTAGTTTCCTCTGCCATCTCTGCGAACACCCCCTGGATCCTGTGGATGAGGAATTGCAAAAGGGAGAGAATGAAAGTAAGATGAGACTCAACACACAAGTCGCGGCTATTGAAGCGCTGCTCCGCGAAATCGATCAGGCGAATGTACCGGAGAATGACTTCGACACGGCATTATCGCTGCATCTACCCATTAACCGTGGAGATGCGCATCCAGATCGCCCGTCGAGGATTGCAGAGGAAGTCAAGCCCAGTATTGCCGGATCAAAGGGTTTGGCACTGGCGCCAGAGACAGTCAAGGTACAACTGGAAGACGACACAACCGCAAAGCCGGATCCAGAGGCTGCAAGGATCAAGCGCGAAAAGGAGGCCAAACAGAACGCGCTGCCAGAATGGCTCACGAAGAGTACGGTGTCGGGCGAGGTTACCACGGCAGGCGCAAAGGAGTTGAGAGAGCAGAGAGAAAGAGACGCACACGCAGGAGGACTATCCGTGGACGACGCCGCAGACGAGAAGAAACTGGGCGGTACACCTGGCAGAGACGATGCAGTCATGGACGACTACTGGGCTGCCTACGCAGCAGAGCAAGAAAGAGCGAGGTTACAGGAAGAGCAAGATGAAGAAGAAGACGAGGAAGAAGATGAATTCGAGGACGTGCCAACAATGGTTGGTGTGCCAGACATCAAGGTCGAGGATACTGAAGGCCCTAACGCCAAACGTGTCAAGGTGGAGGAAGAAGTTGATGCTAAGCCTTTGGCTAATGTTGCTCCTGCTACCGATGCCAATGCAGAGTCCGATGAGGACGACATGGAGTTTGAGGATGTCTAAGAGACACTCAGAAGTATACTACGATACACATAGACCATGAAAATGAAGTCAAATCATGCATATCTTACAAAGCATGCTCAAGTATGATCACAATGGCATTGTACTAGTGTGTGATGGTGAAGTCAAATTCGCTATGCTTTTTGCCCAAAACGTCTATCATACATGCATTTGCGGCTCATCCCAACTCCTATTCGAGGAATCTCTTGAGCTCACCACCAACACCCTCAAGATCAAGCAAGAAGGTGTCGTGGCCGAACAAACTCCTGTCCTCGCCAAGCTCAACATGGGTAACCTTTCTGTTTCCAACCTTTCTCAGAGCAGCAGCGATCTCTCTCTGCTGCCAGGCCGGGAACAGGATATCAGAGGCAACACCCATGACCAAAGCCGGGATATCCCTGAGTCCTTGCATACCCTTGACCAGATCAGCAGGGGGCTCATTATCCTGAGTAGCAGCCTTGATCTCCGTATCCTTGTTCATAATCTCGGCAGTCGACTCTTGCTCCTCATACGGCGTATCCGGCAAGGTCAAATTACACAAATCCGCCGCTCCAGCCTCTGGTTTCGGTGTCGGCTTATCAGCGCCAAACTGATCAAGCTTATGCACATTCGACGCTCTCACACCCTCCAGCATATCCATGTGTTCCTTGCCCAAGTCGAACAAGTCCATGGCTTTACTCACGTAGAGCAGACTGTTTGCGTCGTATTCGAGACACCATTTTTCGCCGGCGTGGTCGAGGTAGGTTTCGATGAGGAAGTCGGGGCAGAGGGCTGGGGGTTTGGAGGGGTCGGCTCGTCGACGGCCAAAGCGCTGTTCCCATTCTGGACCGCTGCGGTAGGTTACAGTTGCGATTTCGCGAGCGAGCTTCATGCCGGCGTGAGGAGGGATGGCTGAGTAGTAGTTTCCGCGGGTGGAGGACCAGGCGGGGTCGTTCATGAGGACTGGCAGAGAAGGTCAGTGGTGGTTATAGAGGGCGGGAAGGAAGAGGACAAACCTTGACGTTGGGTATGGCGCATGGCTATGCTGTAAGGGTGACTTCTTGCGCAGCCAGAGATGCTGACGAGCTTGCCTACACGCTCAGGGTGTAGGACTGATGCGGCAAGACTCTGCATACCACCCATACTGGAGCCGACAGAGGCATACAGCTTTTCAATACCCATCCAGTCGAGAAGACGGAACTGAGCACGCACCATGTCCTGCATGGTGAGGATAGGGAAGCGTGTAGCGTAGTGTTGGTCGTTTGCCAGAGGATCCTTGGAGCCGGGACCGGTACTGCCATAGCAACCTCCCAGCACATTGGTGCAGATGACAAAGTACTTGTCTGTGTCGATGGGTGCGCCAGGTCCAATGAACTTTTCCCACCAGCCGGGCTTTGAGTTGGCAGGAGTGCTCTTCGCGTGACTGCTGGCACTCAGACCGGTGTGGAGCAGGATGGCATTGCTCTTGTCGGCGTTGAGGTTGCCCCAGGTCTCGTAGGCGATGTCGAAGGATGGCAGAACACCGCCCCAGTCCAGCAAGAGGGGCGAAGGGCAGTGGAAGGTTTCGGTCGCGCCTGGAGCGTATGAGGGCTCGGGACCAGATAGCGATCGCTTCTTGGTCAAAGTTTGCGTCTTCTTGTCCAGAGCATCCAGACAGGGGAAGCTGAGTGGTGGGTTCACTGCCGGTGTTTCGTGAGGTCTTTCGGCTTCGACAATTGGTTGACCGGCGGCTGCTTGTGAAGCTAGTCTGCTCGTGCTGTGCATGCTGCGTTGGATGGGTAGGAATCGCGTTCGGGGGTTTGTTCGTCGGAACAGGCCATTGGCGAGTTGCCTTGCTGCTCGAGGTGCCGACATGCTGTCTCTCTGTCGCTGTGACTTGCGAGTAAAGAGGAATGAAAAGTTCCCCGAGTATTGCAATGCCTTCGGAAAAGTCATGGTCGACAATCTGACGCCATCGGCCACCGCGTTTGTCAGCCTCCGAACTCGGGAGTGCTCCATTGTTCTACCACCAGCGACCACCCAACATCACATGCTTGCTTGTCCAAGACATGAGAGGCACAAGCCATGTCACATAATAGTCTAGCTTCCATCCTATGCCATCTCCCTCAGATAACCAAACCGCCACGACAGCTCTGTTGCTACGCGATACCGTCAAGGTCCGACCATCGGCTCAAAAGTCAGGGTGTCCCGCTCATCCACCAAATGGAGCACTAATAGCACTCATCCATACTCAGCCCTGTGATGGCATAAGATCCGCTGCTCAGGCATTCTCAATCATCATGTCGACTGTTCTCAAAATGACTGCAGAGGAAGGGTGGAATGATGTTCCATGATGAATAAAATGCATTTTGTTCGACCCAGCTGCGGATCTGTCCTGATGACCAATGCTCATCTTTCGATTCAAGAAAGGAAAACTTTACGACTACTCGTACCAAACTGCCCCAAAGCTATGATGATGATGAAGAGAAAAAGCGAATACTCAAAACGGATGATGGAATGAGACGAAGGGCGAAAATAACAAGGAGAGGAAGAAAGATCTGTCGAGACAAAACAGGTAGAAAAAAAAGTGGTGTGAGAAGAGAATAGAAAAAGAAAACAGGTAGCCCTCCACAAGAACTCTTTGCGATTAAGAAACATTTCACCCCTCAACTCCAGTGCTGATACAATCCCATGGACGAAAAGCAGATGAAAAAGACCTTATCCTAATCAGCGGCAGAGCACAAACGCAAACAATGGAAATGCCACCGTTCCAAGTTTGTTAAATCCGTCGCGGGTTTGAACAGGCCCCTCGATCTATGTCACCATAGGTCTTGATGTGTATCCGCTGTTTCGGTTGCCGTTTCTGGTAGGACTTCCTTGACTCTCGGAACTCTTATTAGGATGCATCGCAAATGGTGGCTGTGGTGGCATGTCTGCTGCGACATGGCGTACGCTCGCTTCGTTCCCCCATGCGTTGGCTTGTTCGGCATCTGTATCAACGCGAGTGACGACAGGCGCACTACCCCTGCTTTCGCGGGACTTCGGCGTTGTAGATTGCGGTGGTGGTGCTACGTCGCCTTGTGTGCTTGAAGGCCCTTTGGTGCGGTCGCCGTAACGTTTCAATATTTCTTTTGTTGTGATGTCGGCGCTGGCAGAGAACAGAGTAGAGTCGTTGAGAATGAGTGCTAGATCCTCGGGCACCTGAAAGTTTTTTGTCAGTGTTTTGTAGCCAGCAAATATGACGTGAACCATGAACTTACCTCACACATATACTCATTGAACTCGATGAGTGAATGAACCGCCTCGATGGCAAGCAAGTTGTCATCTAAGGGCACATCGCGTTTACCTAGATGCAAAATATTGGGCGCCATCACAGTAGCAAGGTTGTGGACATCCATCTTGCTACCAGACTCCTCATCGATGTGAGAGAACGAAGACACCCACTGCATAAAGTTGAACAATACTTCCATCGTATCTCTATGTGCCTTCGGAAGAAGACAACATGTGAGGTGGAGCACTCGTCGTCGTGTTTCCTCATCCGTGATCCCTGTGAAATGGTCAGTGATTTGTTCCCAGGTATCTAGCCAGACTACAAACTTACTCTGTGACGTTATCCACAATTTGTGCAATTTGAATGTCATGAGAGGATCGGGTAGCTCTCGTAGGAACTTCTTGAGGAGTGCAGCGACTTGCACTGGATTCTCCTTTGTGAGATCAACGTCGACCATCTCCTTGGAGTCAATCTCTTCTTTGACGTCGTTCAGTCGCTTGATGTTGCCATTCTTGCGGAACACACCCTCGACAGACATGTCCATTGTCCGCATCGCAGATATGGCATCTTGAATAAGGACTGGTATCCGCAATGCACCCGGCCCAATACCGTCTGTGGATTCTGCATAGTCTTTCTCTACCAGTTGCTCAAGAGAGACTCCAAAGATGCCTCGTTTGTTCCCCTTGTGCTTCTTGGTTGCTTCGGGCTTGAAGGCCTTGCCGAACTTACCCCAGAATGTAGGTCTCTTTGTCTCGATAAGGTCAAGCAACTCTTCTTGGTTGAAGTGGCCCTCAAGAAGAGGCTCCATCGAGAGAACAGCCACGTGTCGAACGATAAAGTATTCAAGGGCGGACAGCTCAGAGAAGTACTTCTTTGTCCTGAAAGCTCCACCTTCGACGAGAGCTGGCTTTTCTTCGTTGCCGAGCGAAACATGTCGGGTGTGACCATTGTTGACGAGCTTTGGCCTTGGTTCCTGAGGTATCATAGGTCCGCGGTGGAATTTGGAAGCATTAGGTCTTTGCTCTCTTGTTTGCTGTGCCTGAACGATTCTTGGAATATCGTCTAGGGTCATGGATTCATGATTGCCAAACTGAAGCTGTGACATGCGTGATCCACCAGCTTCACCATCGTCCACAATCTGGAAGTTGCCCGTTTGACGACGCTCAAGCTTGTCTTCGGTGTCGCCATGCATACCTTCTGGACCGTCAATGATTCTGGATGTGCGGGCTCTGCGATTCGTCGTTGAAATGTTCTTCTCCATGCGGGTTGATCGTAGCCTTCGGATGTCTCCAAGTGTTTGCTCGTAAGATGGTGAATGTTCACGCTTGGTCGAACCGGCATATGACTTGGAGCGGGTGTTTGATCGAAGTAATGGTGGATCCATGGAACCCTTCGGCGAGACACGATGTCCTCTGTTGGAATCATAGTCTGTGAGATTCGGGTCATCTAGAGTCTTTGTGAGTAATGATCTTGGTCAACGTAACAGAGTTTCTAAACAAACCTGAAGTGTGAGGTAGAGCGCCGCTCGTACGAAGTGTAGCTAGTAACCTGGCGTGGGCGACGCGGAGGAGGTGGACATATTGTTGTAGACGGCTGATGAAAATGACATCTCCTTCGGCCGAGTTTCCAGCATGGCGGTCGCAGAGGAGTTTCTGAGACGACTCGTCCCATCTTGCTATCGCATGGTCATCAGCGAGAGGTCTTGAACATTTGCTGCATGTAAGACATTGAGCATGGAATCTCCTGTCTCTGCGTGCAAAGCACTTGTCCTCAACGGACTTATCGCAAACCGCGCAGTTGTCAGCAGATCGCGCAACAAAGTTTTCGGTCTCGCTCCTTGGGTCTTTGTCGTCTTCAGCCTCGAGTCTGTCGTCAAGCGCGCCAATTTCGTCCAAGAAGTTTGTAAGCCCCTCGTGGCTGCCGGTCTCGCGCTCTAGTTTGAGCGCGCCCTGCAAACAAATGCGGATCAAAAGCTTGAGGTAGTGTGCTAGACCTGTGACAAGGGACAAAAGCTCTTGGGTAACACCCAGTCGCCTGACACCGGTCTCCTGAGATTCAGCAAGCAGTTGGAAGAAAGCGACAACTTTCTTGCAGAGCAGTTTGGCTTCTCTAGAGTAGGACAAGCCTGGAAAGGTTAGCAAATGAACACATCACGATTTGAGATTTGACGTACCCTTCGCTGTGTGAGACTGCAGAACTTGGTCCAAATGATCGGCTGCAGAGAAAAGGAGATCGACGTGGGTAATGAACCTCTTGGCAGTCATGACTCCGTCAACATAGGCGCCGTTGCTGACATGTAACAGCATGTCGGAGATGCATGTTGCTGATTTTTCTTCAAAAGACGAGAGTGTGCGCCATATCCAGAGCACCTTCTCCTCAACACTCTCCTCGCCTTCCTTGACCATCTTGCGCATCTCTTCTGTAGCATTCTCTTCCGAATTCAGGGGTTCTTCTGAAGACCCTCCTTGGTGCAGCCGGACATTCCAGTATTTGTGTATCATATAACATTCTGGATGCCAATGCTGGTTCTGGCCATTGCGGAAGATTTCGACAAATTGTTTGAGAATGGCCGTCTGACAGCCGTTGCAGCGCTGGGCGAATTTTGTGGAGTAGTGATAATGGCAGTATACATTTCCTTCGTGTTCGTAATAGCTGTCCTGAGCGCCGAATACGGTCGGACATACAGAGCAGGTGAAATGCTCTATATGGTATTTGCGATCCAAGGCGGTGATGTATGAGCCGCGCAGGGCGCCTCCACAAGCATGGCAGAGTAGGTCCAGTCTGCGGAAATAATCCGTTTCGCAAAGAGGATATTGATTCGGCGGCTGTTCGGGGACAGGGAAGAATTTGGATGCGACGACTTTACCGCAGTCCTACAGAGTGTCAGCGAAATGTTCAAGGCTTCGTGTTTCAATGGACGGACATGGCAGGTGAAGCACTCAAGATGGTAGGTGCCGCCCAGAGCGCGTACGAACTGGCCAGTCAGATGACCGCCGCACTTTGCGCACATCCTATTAGACTGCTTGCCATTGGGTCGAGAGCGGTCCCGTGAAGGTGAGACTTGGGTATCGGCAGGACGGTCGTCCTTGACGTCCAGGCTGCGCTTAGGTCGGTGACGGGTCGCCAATTCAAGCTGTGACTCAGCGTCCGTGGAGGGACGAGAGGGAGACTCCCCGGGAGACTCAAAGGTGTTGGTACGAGACGGAGGGAGAGCGATGTTGGAAGGATAGGGATGGTCATCAGCGTCGTGCTGGGTAGAGGGGTCCGTCGGTAAACCCATGATGTATGAGGAGAGATTGTGGACAGAGGAAACAAAGCGAGTGTAAGGTAGCAGCGGCTACTGGGATAAAATCGTCGAGCGAGATGGTGTTCAATAGGGTAGCATCCGACGCGTGCCAAAACAAGGACAGCCAGATGCGGGCAGTCAGGAGGCGGTAGGTATTGTTAAGGTGCTTCCATGCGCAATAACATCCAGTGGAGGACTGGGTGGCGGCGGCATGGGATGTCGTTCCAGGAGTCGAGATAGACGGCGCCTGCGTTGAGCGGTCGGCAGTGCAGTCGCAGGTTTAACGTAGGTGGATACGCTCGATTCAATGTGCTTCGATGCGCAATGTCCAGCCCAGCTCGAAAGCCCCCAGAAGACGCCAAGAGTCGTGACTCGCGTAGACGCTATGATGTTTATGCGGATGAAGAGATGAGGATTCCAGAGATACGCAGGGATCCAGTCCAGACTCGATGTAGATTCCTAAATCAGCCATCCATTGTGCCCTATCTCAGCAATCACTTGTTCTCGCACTAGCTCGTCCCTTTGGCGTTGAGTGCTTGAGTTGCTTGTTGAGCATGTTACACACGCAAATGGCAGTTGCCCGCTAGCGCTTAAAAATCCCCGAATTCCTCCACCCTGTCACCGACGATCTAATCTCTCCGCTTGCCCTTTTTATGTCTGCACTTTTGCGGTTCCACGTGTCAACACTTCACTTTGTTGCTTGCTTGAAACCGTTTGTTGCCGTGCACATCTATGTGTGATTTGGTATAAGATGGGTTATTGATATGGGGCTAAATGCTATGTATTGAATAACCAATCTGTCCAAGACCGTAACATACGGCTGTGAATGACTGCTTGCGGGTCAAATGGTCTATATATCGTATGTCTCCGCCACCAAGTCAGATCACGAGGTCGATTAGGTAGACAATTACTCTGCACTACGGTACTCCCACACATGAACCAAGCGTTCCAATGAGTATGACCAAATACCCAGTTGCTTACTTGGTCCTTGCCTTTCCACGCTTTGAAAGCCTCAAGAGTGTTGCTACAGAAGCACTGGCTTACGGCATTGTTTTCATGACTAGGATGGCATGTATCCTGAAAGGATGGCGCATGGTGAGTGAGTATCACAACTTGTCGTTGAGGCTCTGTCTCGGCAATCTGTTCAAGAGAATACCGCAACCATTCGACATCCAGCTCGTGCTCCATATTGTGATCCTTGACAGTCCAGTTTCTGATGCGTTCGAAATCCTTGTTCAGCTGGGCATGACCAGGCTCGATGTGAGAATGCATGGTGCAGCCTAGTACAGTGATGTTGGATCCCGTAAGATCAATCCTAGTCCGATTCAAGAAGACCAGCTTCCCTTGCAAAGTTGGATCCTGGGCTAGCCTTTCTGCAGCATCCAGTCCTTCGTGCCGTGACGAACCGTAGAACTCGTTGTTCCCTGCAACTAAAAGCACCTGGTCGAAGGTCTGGCACTGTTTCTTCAGGAAACCAGCATAATCGTCATAGTCGCAAAATCGTCCAATATCTCCTACCAGAGCTAGATGAGAGGCAGCGGGAGATATATCGTATTTGTATTCGAAGCGCTCCAGATGTAAGTCTGACATGAACTGCAGTCCGACAGTCATGTTGATGAGGGACGCCAGCCGCTTGAATTCGAAAAGCTCGTTCACTCTGGAGCCTTGGAGTCCGGAGCACCAGCGCCAAGGCCAAGCCAGAGTTCGACATCAACAACTTACGACGGCGTCGAATCTATCGCGCAAACCATTGTCGCCGGTCATCTTATCCTTACGCTCTATCGCCCTTTGCAACCGGTCGCATCTCCCCGCGCGACTCGCTCCACACAACATGGCCAACCCCGATGGTCCCGCTCCTGCGCCTCACATGATCTCGCGCCCAAAGAGAGCACCCACTGGAGATGAAGAGGCCACAGCGATCCTGCGTCTGGGAGAGTTCCAGCAAGTTCCAGCACTGAACTTGTCCGAAGCGCGTACCATCATCAACGCTGTCACCACACGCCGGCGCAACATCAAGCAGAAGGTCTCTGAGTCCGAAACCCTCCTCAAGACCCAGGAATACCTCGAGCTATTCGCGCGCTTCAAGCAACAAGAACACGTCACTGCCGTCGAGCAGTTGCTCACAACTCGCACCGAGCTCGAGCGCTTTGAGCGCAGCCAGCTCGGTCAGTTTACTTGATCTTTGCAGTACACGTTCATCTACTGACCTTCTCAAAGGAAGTCTGTGCCCTGACACTGCCGAAGAAGCAAAGACTCTTGTACCCTCGCTCGAAGGCAAGATCTCCGATGACGATCTGCAGGAGCTGCTCGATGAGATGATGAAGCTGAGAAACTTTGTGCAATGAGACACGACTTATTTCGATCTGCTGTTATCCCAACACATCCGCCAAGTTCTTACACCCTGGCAAAAGCAACAATACCACCCAAAGCTGTTTTTGAAATTCATGGAGTTTGCTGGAACGGACGCATCTTACTGGCGTTGGACACGCATAGTCCACTCTTGTTATTCGAAGCGCGGCGTTTGGATTTGATACAAAAAAGCAAAACGACACCGGCATATCCCTTGGGAGATCATGATGTCTATGTTACCTACAGGACGAGCTCATGATGCGCTGCTCGGGTTTCACCACAAGACAACTGCCATGCATTAGTGGTCAAGTTTGCTTCGCGAGCATCGGGAAGCTGTCTTCTGACGGAAGCTCACGGCACTGCAGTTGCTTGTACGTCGAAAGAGAGACTAAACGCACAGCATCGGCACTCTTTTTTTCTCGAACAAAACTCCTTCATAGCGTCCTTTTTGAAAAAACGACTGATGAGTTTCGATCAATGCAACTAAGTTTGTAATCTGACCTCCTCGAGCCAACCTTCTCTCAAACTCAATTGTTGTCCTTGTACTCTGTCGCTTCTCGTGAAATACATGGTCAGGCCAATGCAGTGTCAGCCTGTCTATATCCCACCTGGGTACTCGATTCGATCTAAGCGTAGATATTCGTGAAAATTTCAGTAAATGTTCGTAATGTGATCAGTTGTAATTGGGCATCTACCTATATTTCAGTGAGTCTTGCGATAGATTTTTATTCAATCGACATCGGCATCTATAAGGTACTCCAAGGGTACATTTATGTATGAGGTGCTTCGAATTGTGGGTCCGAGCGTGAACAACGCCAAGCACGATTCGACATCACTCTGCCAGATCAAGAGGACGATTGACGGTATAGCGATTGAGTTCGTAAACATCACACACAACATGCAGGCCTTCAGAAGAAGCGCTGCGCAAACTGCGCGCGCAGTCAGCCGTCAGCAAACGAAACGTTACGCCCACCACGAAGCACCAGCCGCTGGCAGCATCAAATACCCGGAAGAGGAGAAGCTCGGAGTACGTGCCATTGGGACACAGCAAGAGCCAGATCAAGCGCAGGAGAGCATAGACTGATGGATGCGACAGAAAGGATTCTTCATGACCATCTCCCTCATCCCGATCGGCTACCTCATGTACCAGTTCACCGGCCCCGGCAACTACGAGCACAAGTACTTCACCCGCGTCATCAACAGCTACGACCATTACCGCAAGGATGCAGCCCACATCAACGCTCTCCACACCGATGCGCTCGAGCAGGCTGCCGCTGACCGCAACCTGTTTGCCAACACCCAGCGCACCCAGAATGTCCAATTGAAGTTCCCCGAGTACGTCCGACCGTCCTTATATACCCCACCCGTATGGCATGGGGAATTACGTGCACCAAAGAAAGAGAAGGTGGCCATGCAAGAATGGATGATACTAAGGACACATCACGAGAGCATTGAAAGGCTAACCAAGTTTTGTCAACAGGATCCTCAACACTGGAGCCCCTCACAACGTGCCCGCCGGCCACTACGCCGACATGTCACAGGTCATCGCAAAGTACGAAAAGGAGTCCTACGAGGCCAACGCAAAGAAGCTGCAGCAGATCAAGGACAACGCCGTTCCCAGCGAGCATCCTTTCAAGGGCAACCTTCCCACTGGCGTCCAGACTGTGTTGATGTAGATATACCAAGCCAACAGCGAATTCATCTTTCTTCTTTTGTATCTTTTTCATTCGTGGCTCGTATGTGAACAAAAGTGCTGCTGTCATTCGAGACAGGCTTCCCATAACTCCATTGCGCCTTAACCATGCCGTATAGAATGTACATGTGGTGATACAGATGTGAGGTGGAATCCGGAGCCTCTTCACTTGGAAGCCACCTGCCTCACGTTACTGGTGTGAGGAGCGTGACCGGGAGTGGCGGGCGCATCGGGAACAACGACATCTTCGAATTCGTCCTGGGCGACAGCGCGGATGGTGAAGGAGTCTGCGGTGGCGGGTTAGTGGTGGCGGTCGCATGGAACGAGCAAAGGCAGATGCGACGGACAAACACCAATAGCGAAGCCAAAGATAGCCAGACCGGTCAGGGCATTCTTGACAATGTACGGTTGGCGGGCACGGTAGAGAGCGGCGGTGGGCCGGTTGTATTTGTCGTAGTACGACGACTGGGGGATCCTGCGATGGCGTCAATTCGAGAATTGGTATGGAAGAGTGTTTGTTCTGCATACTTTCCGATAGGCATATCTGCTTGAGTCGTGATATGATCAAGTATTATTCAGACCAGAACAGAAGGTGCAATTCACATGTTCGAGAAACGGTGATGCCAAGAGCGACCGGCGACGCTGCTGCACCTGCTGCTTTCCCGCGCGTTCAACTCGACAGAGCAAGAGAGCTTCATCAATTCGACCCATCGCATTGCGCATTTCACCGTCGCCTTTCTTGACACTTTGTCAAGATCGTGCATCATCGCACTTGTCCAGAAAGCTGTGCAAGACACTCTACGTGTGCCTCATGTCACAATAGCGTAGCTGTCACCGAGTTGAATCCAACCTCGTCTGCGCTGCGTGACGTCTTCGGCGCGTCCCTCCGCCGTCCACAATGGCCGCCCAAGGCAATGTCGCCGACACGATAAAGCAGCTCAATGCTGCTCGAAACCTTGCTCTCGCCGACCCAGCTCTCTATCCTCAAGTCGTCCCTGGTCTTCTTAGAATTGTGGGCGCCGAGGCCATACTCGAGCTTAGAAGATGGGGCGCCGACTTCTTCGCCGAAACCTTCGCATCCCCCGTCCTCGCCCAGGAACACAAGCAGAACTTGGGGCTGCAGGTTCTAGACACGCTCAAAGCTTTCCTCGAGCGTCCCAACGAAGACACCGCTGTCATCAAGAGCGTTGTTCAGACAGCTGCGAGCATCTACCCCTTCATCTTCCGCCATATCGTCGCAAACCCCCAGGATGCCTCGCCATGGCAGAAGATGGCCGCCATCAAGTCGAGCATTCTTCGTAGAATGGCCAATGCTCCTCCCGGTATCCACATATGCTCGGTCAAGTTCATTCAGAGGGTCGTCCAGGTCCAAACCCCAGGTCTGATAGCGGATCCAAGGCGTCCTGAGCAGAATGAGATCTCTCTTGCTTTGGTACCTCGTGACCATCCCATTGTCTCTCCCTCAACACTTGAAGCCGAAGCCCTGGGCTTGCTTGACAGACTACTTGGCGTCTTGCAAGACAACAGTACCGATGCGTTGCTTGTGACAGCTACCTTGAACAGTCTGGGCTCGTTGGTCAAGAACCGTCCCTCAGTCGCCAACAAGATCATCTCAACTGTCCTCAACTACAACCCTTTCAAACTCGCAACCACCACCCCCGTCTCGCCAACCCATAAAGTTATGATCAGATCCATGACACGCACCACAACCACCTTCTTGATCAACATCATCAAAAAGAACCCTAACCACCCCCTCGCCGGCCGTATCCAACAGTGCATTGAAAGACTCAGACACACGCTCGTAGATGTGTTCGACGAGTCTAGTCGCAAGAGGGCCGCACCCTCCGAGCCAACTGACGGTCTGTCTGAGGCAAAGCGCCAGCGTCTGAATGCGCAAATGCCACAAGCGCCTGCCCAGCCACCACAAATACCACCGCTGCCACAAGGTCCTGTAAGCCTTGCTCAGCTCTTCACTCTTACTCAAGACCAGGGCCTGAGAAACTTCGATGTGAATGTGATTCCTTCCAATGTCGTTCTGAGCATCGTGGCACCACTTTTAAAGTCAATAGACAAGGCCAAAATGGATGCTGCCATCAACGCTGTTCAGGCGAGGTACTTGTCGTTAGCTGCGAGACCTGCCACAGCTGCCACGGCTGCTCGAGTGGCCACGGGTACTGGTCCTGCTCCGGCCGACGAAGACGAAGACTATGAGCCTGGCGTCGAAAGTACCGATCAAATTACCAACAATCTCGATCAAGCCCCTCCAGATGCCGATAGAGCGCCGGTGTCTCTGGGGCCTTTCAACCTACCTCCACCACCTCCATTGACTACAGATCAGGTCGCAGAGTACAGCAAAGGAACAGTGAACCGCGTGTTCAGCACCCTGACTACACTCGAGCAGTCTGCGCCAAGCAAATCACAGAGAGCCGGTTTCAATCGTCTTGCAGCTACCAACCATGACCGAGATGCTTGGATCACGCTCGTCACTCGCCTTGCTACACGTGCTCCAGCTGGACTCGACGAAGGCAAGCTCAAATCCGAGGGAAGCAGCTTGTCAAGGGGCGGTTTACTAAACGATGCTGTACGGGACTCGTTGTATCTCTACATCATTGAAGATTTTAGAAAGCGCATCGACGTCGGCATCTCATGGCTTGCCGAAGAATGGTACAACGACCGCATACAGAAACAGCAGAACAAGGAGGCAGAGTATATTCAAGAGCATTACGAGAAATGGATGCTCAAGATACTTGATGGGATTGTGCCTTTCTTAGACGCCAAGGACAAACTTCTTATCCGGTTCCTCTCAGAAATCCCCAGTATTAATCAGGATGTCCTTAAGCGGGTGGTCAGACTGGCCAAGGATCCTGAGAGAGTTCAGCTTGCAGTTCAAGCTCTACACTACTTAATTCTTCTTCGACCTCCGGCTAGAGAAATGGCTCTTGATGCGTTGGAAGAGCTATATAAAAACTGTACGTACCCAAGGTTGATTTTTGCTTCGACATATGCTGACCGTTATTTCGAACAGACGACGAATCGAGACCACTAGTGACAAAGATCATGCCCAAATTCCGACCAGAAGCACTCGAAAGACTCCAAGGAGCAGTTACAACTTAGACACGGAGAATCTGAAAGTCTCAAGTCTTGTTGCTCAAATCGCAAGCCGCATATCACCGAAGAAACAGAAATCACGTTGCATCAAAGCATGTCAAATGACGCTTGCTAGGACATCAGGAGAACCATGAATAGAAATTAGGCAGAGACAACAATCGAAAAGTAGCATCATGGCTGAGCACAGCAAACATATCATTGAACCACTACCTCCTAAACATGTATCGATAGAGACAACGGCCCGCTGGAATTGCTTCTATACATAGTCCTACGAGGCAGTGCTAGGATAGGAGGAGTCGTTCAGCGTCGAACGTGTGTGGTTTGCTTTGACAGTCGTCGTATCTAAGGCCCGTTGAAGCCTAACGTACTGTATCTCTTACCTGCCGGCGCAATGTCCTTTTTAATTTAGACTTTAAGATGGGCACTCGGCGACGTGCATAAGGTCTGCAACCATCCCACCTTTTGCGCGCGATGCTTTTGGCTTTGCTCCACAAGAAGCGCAGGAACCACAGGAAGCCGTTCACGCCGTCTTGCTCTTCCGTGCCCACGGACCCTTTGACACCGACCTTTGTCGTTGCCGGAGAGCCTGGAGACGCAGCATGGCCGACGACTACACGCCAAAACCTAGTCTTGGACGGAGGAAATCATCGCTTAATACGCTCAGAGAGCTGTCGCAAAGATTCAAGCATGCCGGACGCAAACCTTCAGACAGCGTCGAGGAGGAAAGAGAGATTATTGGCGGTAAGCACGTTCCAGTTGGCGCTGTTCCTGCGATTGCTTGCAGCTCCAAATGCAGGGTCCTTTGTTTTCGTGCCCGTCACTGCGCAACGTCCAGCGCTCATTTTACCAATCCCAGATGGTCAATTTTCGATTCCCCCTCAACTGAAGATGCCCGACTTTGCTCCCTTTGTCACAAACTCCACTACCGACACTGCAACCCAACCACGAGCTCCAGAGATCGAAGTCGCATCGTCGTCGCCTCGAACAGCCCAGCCGCCAGTGTCAACAAACACCCTCGACGGCCCACAAGAACGACTACTCTCACCCAAGCCCTCGAACAACGACATGAGTTCCACCACGACATTGGTAGAATCATCGCCAATCCTCTCGGACAGTACTCCCTGGGTTGGCGGCACTGGTCTTGGAAATGCGAACCTGGGAAAGTCAGGCCGTGTTATTGAGAAGCTCATGGCTGAGAACGACAAATTGAAAAGAGAAATAAAGGCAGAGGCCGCCAAAAGAGAAGAGCTGCAACGCACTGCCAATGCACAAAAGCCCAGGCTGGAAGCTCTCCAAGCAGAAAACGCCCGTCTCTCGCACTGCAAAGCCGTGGACGAGAGCGTGATCAAGCGCCGCGATCGCAAGATCGAAGATCTCAAGGCCGAGCTGGATGTTGAGCGGCAAAAGAGAGAGTCCTTGGAGCACCGAGTACAGGACGCCGAACGCAAGATGGGCGAATACCAAGAGCACAGCAACAAGGAAGTCCAGCAAGCAGTCGAAGAAGCCAAGCACGCTACCACACACGCCTCCATCCTCGAGACATCACACCGTCAATTATCGTCTGAATACCGGCAGCGCATAGCAGCGGCTAGCAAGCAACTACGAGAATTGAGCGACGATAGGGAGGAAGACCGAAAACGCCTGACCAAATTGGATGTCGTTAACCACCAAATGCGTCAAGAGTCGGAGAAGGCAAGAAAACTGTACAACGAACTGCTGGCAGCTTCGGACAGATACAAAGCAGAAAAAGACTCGGAAGTGGACGGTGTCCTCGGGGATGTGAGGCAACTCAAGGGAGGCATCAGCAAACGCGAAGGAGAACTTGAGACGACGCTTGAGGAGATGCACAAGGTCATGAACCGCATGAAGTGGCTCATGAACATGCAGAAAGTGAACAACGAGAATGGTGTCAGCTCACCTCCGCCTTCGCCGCCTTCCTGAGTACTATGATTATCTCAGGGGCTGACTTCGAAAAGTGAATTATGTTTGGGGTAAGAGAGAGAGAGGGAGTTTCCTTGGCATTGTTGAGGTTGTATAGAGCGGGAATCCTGACTATACAGGGGTTTTACGAAAGGCGTTCACGGGTTTGCTTCTTTATAGGCGTACTGAGAAGCAGATATCTTATAGCTTCCAAATGGCTGCATAGCGAGGCGTCATGGGAGGAGACAAGGAGTATAATACAGGTGGCACCATATTCTTACCTATGGTATAACAAGACGAAATGACACTAGCTGCGTTTGAGATCGATATGAAGAAGCTGGTTTCGAAGTCAAGGAGTCTGATCAAGGCGTTCAGAGTGTTAGATCGTGCCTGCCAATTGAGCAGTCAAGATATTCCATCTTACCAACAGCACGAGCAAGCGACCGGTTCTTTCATGCAAGGCACATGCA
>ERZ794946.184-NODE-184-length-29833-cov-4.850494_pt1 | contig 29833 bp, 23 predicted proteins | sample MGYA00433072_ERZ794946 | MGnify/ENA primary metagenome ERZ794946 (study PRJEB30137, sample SAMN04331413) | food metagenome | isolation source: Y3 must sample point D1 replicate A | place: Australia: South Australia | collected 2014 ...
TTAACGAGGAAAGGTCGGTCGGGCAGGCGCTTTTGATATTCTTGATGGGCTGGTGATGATTTTTTTTGTTGTTCGTTGCGTACTGTAACAGCATTTGATTGACGCAGAAGCAAATTGAAGCAACTGCTTCCCCAAGCGACTACTCTTTCGTTCCTCTCCTCTCCTCAAATAATACCAGGGATCCACCTCGCTCCGACCACACTCTTGTAACTCTCATACTTCCTCCTAACCCCCAACTCAACGGTCTCACCCTTGACAACATCCTCGTTCAACATGAACTGCCTCTCCTCCAAATCCGCACCTTCCCTGTAGAGCCCAATCAGCCCCATAACCACAACCGCCATTCCCACCATCCTGACAAAACCAAAGAATGCATGGTTATGCCTCCATTCCTGCTGCATGGCGATCAAACTTCCCAGCCACCCAAGCATATAAGAAACATAAACCGGATGTCTGACCAGCGCATACGGTCCAGTGTTGATGACCTCTTTCGGTGTGACTTTGCCGAAGATGACGGACAAATGACCTTGTCCGGTGATCTCGAGACACCAATAATACAGCGTTAGACTGCCAGCTAGGAAGAGCCAGGATAGAAGATGCAACAGTCCGGTGTTTGTGGAGTGAGAAACCGCCGTGGGAAGACTGGTTGCAAAGATTGAGGGGAAAGAGATCAGGAAGGCGAGGAAAGAGAGGCCTTTGATTTGGAGAGAGCGTGTGTTGTTTACCAAGCCCGTGGAGGGACTGAGGAAATGGAGGAAGAGGCCGTAAAGTTGGGCACCGATGAAGAGGAGGTAGAGGATTTGCACCAGGCTTGGGAACCACATCGTTGCTGTGTGTAGGCCTTCTAGATTTCAGAGATGGTATAGCTGAGGACAAGAATGCGGTAAGAAGTCAGTGAGACTGGACTTATATTGCATGTGAAAGGGTGATGGTGACATCAGAGTATATGTCTCAGCCCCCTCAGAGTTAACCTTTGAGATTGGTGGGGAGGCAGGGTCTTGCGCCAATCGATCCGCGGGGTCCGGACGATAGAACATGCCGAGGGTCGTTACAGTATCATATGGAATGTGACTGCCAAAAACGGTCGTCCTCAAACAAATATTTTTGTCAATTTGATCATTACATAGGTAGGACAAAGCAACAAGGAATCAGCGGAAAGAACGGACTCAGTAACCACTCCCCCACATCTCCTCCTCGTCAATGACTTGATCTTGTGCCGCTGGAGCGCGTCTTCCTTGATCTCTTTCACGTTGTCTTCTCTCTGCTCTGCTTGTGAGATGAGGTGTCACTGGAGTTATGGGAGTGAAGGGCATGTAAGGGCTATATGGTGTAGCCATGCCCGTACGAGGAGCACTCAACATGTCGCGACGCCGCTCGAGATACGTAGTCCTCGTAACGAGACCTGGAGACGGCAATGGCAGGCCATCTGGATGTGCCATTGCACGGAAGGGTAATGTCCCAAGCGTCGATACAGAGATGTTTGACGAAGGTGTCCTGTTGTTGATGTTGCGACCACCTAAGACTGCAGTATCAAGTCTGAGTTCCATCTGCCTTGAAGCACTTCCGTCGACCTGAGGGACTTCGTATTGATGACTACCAGCTCGCTGTGGCTCGGGTCGTGGCATGGCTCTGATCTCGTCAAAGTCTCTGACATCAACTGGTGTGCCGTAGCCGTCATGAGTTCCAGGTGTAGTGGGTGCCTCGCTCCTCGGTGGTGGACTTGGTGGGATACCCGGATCCGTGTAATAGCGTGGAGTTAACGGTGTGCGCACTTCCTCGTCTGATACCTCACTCGGATAATGACGATGCTGGATACGTAGGTTACGAAGTCCTTTTCGAGGACGTTTACCATCAGCCTGGGAACCAAAGGAAGACGTACGTGTACGCGTCGATGCTGCGCCTGGAGAATTTGGCATACGCGGTTTGGGAGAGGTCGGTGGTCCGTAATCTGGCGGCAGGGGCGAGATAGGCGAGGTTGGCTGGAAACGAGGAGAGCGAGGAGGGTAGATGGCTCGAATCGGGCTTCTCGGAGACACAGGGCTGACCTGAGAGTCATGCAAGTGAAGATGAGCAAGAGCAGGAGCCGATGTCAAGAGCCTTGGAGGTTGCCGTCTGGACCGAGATGAGGCAGGCCCCGCTGGCACAACCTCATCCTCTGTGATCGTTGTGCGCGATTTTGCTGCTTCTTGTGCCAGTGCCGCTGCATAGAGATGTTCCAACTCTTGCTGTCTAGCCATTCTATCTGCCTCTATCACACCCGGATCAAACGATGCGATGCTTTGCACAGCTGGACTACCTGGATTGCTGACTGTTCTCGTACTGCCCTGCATACTGCGCTTTTTCTTCAGACGTCGAGGACTGTACCAGGAACGTTGGGAGTGAGGGCTCAATGGCGAGTCGTCGAATTGTTTGATCGTCGGCTTGACCATTTCTGTAGAGGCCGAATGATATGCCGAAAGAGCAACTCGCCGCATGCTTCGTCCGACGGTCAGAAGAAGGCTTCCCAGAATAAACACGGTCGCCAGATAAGCGCCTATGATTCCACAGATCTGACCAGCAAGCAACGCCGGGTTGCGAGAAGCATGGGTGGAGAGTGGAGGTCCGTCTTCAGGGGACGGTGCTGGTCCATTGTCAATATCGACTGTCCAAATATTCGCTTGTACAAATGATGCTAGGAGGATTGTGTGAGCGATATTTCGGAGTAGGCGACTTGTTCGATCAGCCATTTTCGAAGCAGCGTGGCCCATTTCTCAGCACCGCGATCAAGTAAGACATAGATAGAAACGGCGGAGGCAACAGCAAGAAGATATCTGGCGACACCTCCAGGTCGTGGTGAGCCATTGGAGTGGCAGGCAAAGTGATTGCCCGGAAAGCTGCATTAGCGTGTCGTGTGGCTTTGGATTCGGCGCTTAACTTGCGAAAGACATCCACGAAATCTTGAGACCGATGACTTACCACCATGATCAAAGCCTACTTGTCGAGCATTGTAGATTGAGTATATGCTCCAACTTGCAAGCTAAAGCAAAAAAGCAGTGCTTGTTCAAATAGTCAATTTCAGGAGTGTATCTCGCTATAAGCGCCAGGATCGGCCAATAGAGGGAACGAGGTATTGCCAAGGATAAAAGATTAAAAACCAGACCAGAATGCCATGCTGTTTCTCAGAGGGTATCTTGTCGCTCGCTTGTATGTAAGAAAGGAATAAACCAGAGCAGTTTTGTGATTATGCCACTTTTAGGGATCGTGATGAGCGTGATAGGGCCTGAGCGTCGTTGAGTTTGCGTTGTTTCCACTGCCACTCGACCAGAACAGGGAGAAATTGCCAAAGATCGAACTCAGGCCAAAGACACTCCAGGAAGACAATACTCGTATGTTCATGACACTGCCACATCATGAAATCGCTCAGCCGTTGAACACCAGAGGTGCGCACTAAAAGGTCGCAAGGAGGAGCATCGTGAGTAAAGGTATGAGTATTGATAGTGTCGGCAGTGATGGTCTCGGGATCTGGAAATGCAGCCTGAGGTCTTGTGGGCTTGAAGGTGGGCGAATGTGCAGAGTTGGATGTGCGAGAAGAGGGAGGGTGGTCGTCCGAGGCAGCGCTGATGTTCGAGTCGTCCGTCTCCTCAGTGTTTGAGTCCTCGGCCGAGACTTCTTCTTGCACTTGGCTCAGTTGTGTAGTACGAAGATGGCGTGCGATGTGAGATTCGGAGAAGGGACGCTTGTTGGTAGGACGCAGAGGAGTCGAGTACTCGCGAACAGTCTCGCGTATGGCATGCGTCATCTCGTGTCGTGAAGTATAGGGGAAACAGACGTTGAGCACGGCTTTTGTGTTGTTGCTGGTCAGGCGGACGGCTTCGTCTATGGACTCCAGCACATCAGGCCGTACGAGTTCCCTCTGTCCTAGGACCTGGATGCGGGCGCCGTAGCGGTGCAGGAGCTCGCCGTGCTGTGCCAACTGGTTCAGCTTGAACTTGGCCATGTCCATGAGGGCGTCGACTTCATATTTGGAGCGCTTGAAGTTCTCAATGCTGAAGGCGTAGATGGTCACGACCTTGACTCCTGACTTGTAGCACACTTCGAGTATCTGCCCCCAAGACGTTAGTATGTCTCAACTACAACCAAAGCTTCGGCTAGACATACACGAGCGAGAGCTTCAAAGCCCAGGTGATGTCCCTCGACCGTCTCGATATGATGAGTGCGTGCATAGCGACGGTTTCCGTCCATGACAAAGGCCACATGCCCTGGAATGGGCCCTTGTCGCAGTGCTCCGATCAGCAGCTCTCTAATCCGCTGCACTCCCCATTCTGCTGGAGGGGATGTCAGGAACCATTTGCGGAGGCGGGTCAGATGGGCGGATGACATGGCGACGTGCTTTGAAAGAGAAACAACAACATCAACCATGAATGTTCACGGCGGCCATGGTCGAACAAATGCCATGGCTGCCATGCGCTCCTGCGTCAGCTCTCGGCTAAGCCTGCCGCGTGTCATCGCGGGAGACCGTCCCCGTCCGCCAAGACATGCTCATCCGTGCGCTCATCCCGAATTCTCTTTGTTGCGTCCGCGTTCGTTCATTCTTCTGACTTTGTTTCCACCACAGCTTGCTACTTTATATCTGCTCACCATGGCGTCCATCGTCGAAAAGCAGCTGCAGAGCTTGCTGGACGGCTTCGACGCCTTGCGACTTGAATATCAGCGCGTATACTCTCGCTGTGCAACTCTTGAGTCTCAACTGTACACGGCCAAATCACAGGTTAGTGCTGCCTAAAACCCTCACCCACCCTGCACCCATCCTCCTCTTGTGATGAACAACCTTTAGCTCTAGACCTGCAGCTGTTCGCAGCTTTGACAGATAACACACCATAGCATGTTACTGATCCTTCTACCCTCACTTTGCTCAATCCTCATCCCGCTTCATACCGGCTCATGGCTGACTTTGAACAAACAGTATTCGCGTCTTGCCGACCAAAGTCCTGAAAAGGCCCAACCCCTCGATCTTTCAGCTTCTCCAGCCTTTCCTTTGGCTGTTGACTTTGAGAGCTTGATAAATAGTTCTAAGATAGTTGACGCCAGCCGTCGTGACAAAATCACTGCCGCTTCTCGTACCACAAATTCGCTGCGCTCGACCGGCGTAGCCATACATTCTGGGCCTTCGGCCGACAAACCTTCCGCTCCCACCTCATCTGCTGCTATGCCCTCTATTTCAGAGTCTCCTCTCGAACAAGATTTTACCGTTCCTGGTACTCCGAGCAGACTTGATTGCCCTTTCGCATCCATGGAAAGGCGCAAATTGAGCTCGCACGCCGCCTCGGTCGTATCACGTTATAAACCCGAGTCTGTCCGACAACCGCGCACCTCTGGTTCCCGCATCAACGGACGACGTGGTTCCTCCAGCGCACGCAACTCTGTCATTGATCCCATAAGAGAGGTTTGTGCCATGGACTCACACAAGAAGAATCCCGATGTCGAGCCATCAGTTCAAGGCTCTTCCACCGACAAAGTTTGTCCTATCCGCTTCCTCGACCAGCATAGCCCAGAGGAAGTGGCAGCCTACTTTGAGCTACACAAACACGAACTTCCAAGGAGTCACGAAATATGCGTAAAGAGATACCAAAGCAATGAAGAACAAATCCGACAGCTTGATGCCAAATACGGTAACATCGTTAGCATGATTCAAGGGCTGGGTCAAAAACATGTATCCCTGCTGCCTGAGAATCTGGGCGATGATCATTACGAGGCAGAGGAAGAATTCGATGATGACGGCGGTGCCAGCAATGAGAAAATCCGCAAATGGGCTAGTACCGTATACACAGGACCAGACGCCCCACCCGAAGAGGAAACCGAGGAAGATCGCTTGCCTCGTTTTGACCGGCCGTTACGGGACGTTCGTCTAGGAGAAAGCCCAAGCCGACCATGGGGCATCCAGGTTCCAATCGACGCACGAGAACGACAACACAGTGTAACCTCAAACGCAGCTGCTGCTACAGTACCCGAGAAACCACAACAACCAGCCGAAACTCAGGCAGAAAGACCCAAGGGCAGATGTCCCTTTGGATTTGACGAGCAGAAACCACCCAGCCAGGAAGACAAGGAAGATGAAGGGATCGAGAAACCAGCCGAAGAGAAGGGGACTGTCCCAGAAGTCGAGAAGCTTGAAGCGAAACCTACATTTATCCGTCAAGCGAACTTCGAACCCACTGCAGACAAGATGGCCGGAGAACAGCCAGTCTTCATCAAGACAGAAACTGGCGAGCAAAAGCAACAGGCACAGATGGTGTTTACGGGGCCCGTGTTCATCGGTTATTCGGTGCAGGAGGCCATGGCTGTGCTGCAATCGATGCAGAAGAAATAGAGTAACGAAGCAATGCCACGAAACGACTCATGACTGTTCATAGCAAGCAATTTTTCTTGTCCAGACAATTATTTCCAGTCCCAGTGTGAAAGTGGCAGGCCAGCCTTGAAGCACCGTACTTGTCGTGAAGAGCGGTTTCTGTCGTATAAGACTGTCAGAGCCACCGAGCTTAGGTTGACCTCGCACCGCTCTGGAAAAGCCTGTCGCAGAAAGCAGAAAATCAGAAGCTGTGAATTGAGTGGAAGAAAGAGAAAAGGAATCGAAGTGATATGTGAGAAATCAGATTGGCTCTCATTGGCCAGTTCGCAGCACGGGCCAGTTCGTCCTCTGAGAGAGCCGGGAAACGTCGAAAGGTTCGACGCCTCTTCGACAGCACGCCAGCCAACACATTCACAAGTCGTCACATCACCGCTACCATGGGTATCTTCGACTACGTTTCCGACCTTTACTCGTCTCTGTCCATCCAGTCATGCGAGGCTGAGATTCAGGACGACATGAAGTACGCCTCGGGCGACTTCAACTCCGACAAGGACCAACAGAACGGCATGGGCACGGCTGAGCAAACCCGTGGTGCCACCACCAGAGGCGGTGTCAGCCTTTCCACCCCTGCCGCCGGCACCGACGAGGAGAGCGACTCCGAGGCCGAGGCCAACAAGCAGGACGCCAAGAAGCCCGAGCCTTCGAACGAGAAGGGCCACACCCCCGGCGAGGGCGGTGCTGCCTCTGGCCAGGTCGGCGCCGACAACGCCGGTCCTCACGGTGGTCCCGTCGGCAAGCAGGACGAGGACGACGAGGAAGAGGAGGAGGAAGATGAAGAGGAGGAGGAAGAGGATGAGCCCGAAGACCCCAAGCCCAAGATCGAGGAAGGTACGTCAACGAGCCATTGACCACGAGGACACAAGAGGAAACAAGTCTGACAAGACGACAGAGTGCGCCAAGTCATCCGAGTGTGCTCCTTACAAGCACCATTACGACCACTGTGTCGAGCGCGTCACCAAGCAGCAGGAGGAGAACGGCAAGGCCGACGAGGACTGTGTTGAGGAATGTGAGTACTTCTCGGTGGCAATTGACCAATTGGGATTGCGATATTGATATGTTCCTAGTCTTCCACCTCGCCCACTGCGCAACCGCATGCGCCGCCCCCAAGCTCTTCAAGGTGCTCCGATAAACGACTCGCGCGCCAATGGGCCATTTTCAAGCAAGTCGGCTCTTTCGTGGTGGAGGCGATGACATTAACCTCTTGTACAAAGCATTTTCTCTACACCACGAATTGTACTATTTTTCTTTCTGTTCCTTATCCTAGACGAGTCGTTCACGAGCGGTAAAAAGCGTGTAGCATAGAGTCCGTATGCCGATTGCTTCCAACAGTTTACCTACCGACTCAACCCCTTTTAATCCTTTGATCCTTCAATCCTCTTTCCAAACAAACAGCGACAGCATTGTGAAGTGAGTCCTTGAGGGGTTCGAAAATGGTCGCGGTCATGGAGAATGTAATTGGCTGGGATTCGACGGATATGACGCAGCACTTACTTCAGCCAAAGTCGAAGCTTAGGAAGCTGCGCTTTCGACGTTTGACTCTATCTTTTGAAACACTCGACATTCAAACAATCGATTGATTATCACAGAACCAAAATGTCTTCCGCCGCCGTCTTCCGCAACTCTGCTGTCCGCTCTGCTCTCAGAGCCAGCGCTCCCTCTGCCACCAAGCGTGCAGCTATCGCTAGCACCACCTTCACCCGCGGCAAGGCCACTCTTCCCGACCTGCCCTGTGAGCTTCGATCCATGTGTATATAGCGCAATAGAGTCATACTGATTGCTTCATGCAGACGACTATGGCGCTCTCGAGCCCGCCATCAGCGGCCAGATCATGGAACTCCACCACTCCAAGCACCACAACACCTACGTTACTTCCTTCAACACTGCTTCTGAGAAGATGGAGGAGGCTCGCGCAAAGAACGACATCCAGACTCAGATTGCTACCCAGCCTCTGATCAACTTCCACGGTGGTAAGACTTCAGCCATGCTATTGTTCCATACCTGCATCACTGACGCTTCTCTTCACAGGCGGTCACGTTAACCACACTCTCTTCTGGGAGAACCTTGCCCCCAAGTCGCAGGGCGGTGGTGAGCCTCCATCAGGCGCCCTCTCCAAGGCCATCGACACACACTACGGCAGCCTCGATGCCATGAAGCAAAAGTTCAACGCCGCTCTTGCCGGCATCCAGGGTTCAGGCTGGGCTTGGCTGGTCCAAGACACCCAGACTGGCGCCATCCAGATCAGAACCTACGCCAACCAGGATCCCGTTGTCGGCCAATTCAGACCTATCCTTGGTGTCGACGCTTGGGAGCACGCCTACTACCTCCAGTACCAGAACAAGAAGGCCGAGTACTTCAACGCCATCTGGGATGTTATCAACTGGAAGGCTGCCGAGAAGCGCTTCCAGTAAGCGATTCGCTGCATCCGCTCATGCTATAATGACACCCCTAATTACACCTTGTACTGTATATAGTCGTATATGAAAGGCATCCGCCGTCTCTCCTGATCACCTATCAATCTACCAACCCAACGTTAGTTGGAGCCTTTTCAGTTCAGGCTCGTTGGAGATGTAGTAGAAGACCGGCAATCCGCGGTCGGAAAATGTCGTAGACAGAGGCATAGCTAAACATTCTTCGATAACCACTTACCATAGGCTACAAGGGCTTAGAACAAATCGCCTGACCAACCACCCCCGTTGCTGTCAAAGAGATGCTCAATATCGTCCAAGACTCGGCAAAACGATTCAGTCACAGGACAAGTCACATTATCAACTGCACCACCAAGCCTGTCTCAATCTATATCTAGCCTACTACGCCGATCTGATCTATGCAAGGAAGTCTTTGAATACTCCGAACAGAAAAGAAAGAGCAAGAAAACATATCAATCTTGGGGTGGACCCGACTCTTGTCTGAGGCGGTCCTTATGTTCTCACAGCGATACACGTGGCAGACATCAGAGGACGAAAGGACACAACGTTATCGAGTACTGTATGTGCAAATATGCTCTCGTCTCAACCTGCTACCATCACCTCCCACCATCACAACCACACATCTCCAAACCTCACACGCACATCAAACCTCAATCGCACCGTGCTCTTAGACCTTCAGACACCTCAGTACCGTACACGCCAACGTCGCGTCTACACCCATCCATCACCAAAACCTTCATTGACCGGAGCAAAGTAGATGCTTTCAAACGGTCTCAGGATTTATCTGGGATAAGAAAGGGTTGCGTGGTTGAATGTATCGTTGGAGGGCTGATGGAATGAAACTTGGGTGGAAGGGGAATTGGAAGTGGCTGGTGTGCGAGGTTTTGGATGATAATAGTGATGATGATGGATGCAGGTGATGGAGAAAGACGAAGGAGGTGTAGGAGAGATGGAGAAGTGCATGGCGGGGCTTGTTAATGGCCTCTTCAAGTGGTCAACGAGGAAAGTGCGGATTGGGAAGTCGCGGTCGAGCTGAGTCACTTCCTCAGCGTCCCAAAAATGGTGCGTCGCTCCTTCTGCTCCAATCCTTCAGAGGAAAGAAATATATTGCAGAGGATCATCAGGACTTCAACCGGAAGACATAAAATTGCGCGTCTCTCCCAGTCTCTCTATATATAAGCTGTACATCAGAAGTCACATTCATGATCGTTGAAGCCCTTTGGATCGTGTCAAGACAGTGATGATTACCATGCAAATACTTTTGTGATTCATGAGCTTTCGACTCGTTCTAATGCCATTATATAAGAAAGAAAGGAGATGCCTACAGCAAAGGCTTCTCCATGGGGGCAATGATACCCTGTTTGACAACAACTCTGGGCCTCGTGTTACGCTGGAAAGTCTCCTTGGTAGTCCACTCGGGACCCACCGGTACACGCAAACTCCTCTCATACTGCTCCCTCTTCTCGAACTGATGCGGCAAAGTAGACGCCAAATACTTCTTTCCCTTTCTCTGCTGCGCCTCTGAAATGATCACATTTTGCAATTTTGCATCTTTGCGATTTGCGGCTTTGACACCTTCAGTAACCTTTTTATGCAGAGGGTTGTGGGCGGCGCGTTTGTTTTGCTTCTTCACGGCCTTGGAGAGACCATCACCGGTCCAGGAGCCCCAGCCGGGAAGGAAGGTGGATTCGACTTTGTCGCCTTCGTCCTCAATTGCGGCTTCTTTTTCGGTGGAGAAGTCGGCGGCTACGTCGTCGCCAGCGAAAGCACGTTGGTGGAAGAGGGCTTGTTTGTCCTTGGAAGAGAGCATGGGGTTGATTCTGTTGTCCTCCTCGGCGTCGGCTTCTTCTTGGTCGTTGTCATACTTGACTGTTTCCCAGCCTTCGGTTGAGGGGGCATTTGTTTCGTTGGCGGAGGGTTTGGTTGTCTTCTTTGCTTGGGCCTTCTTATTGGACGCAGCGGGTTTTGCTGCCGCAGGTACGGACGCGGGTGCAGGCTTGGAGAGATCGAGGATCTCATCTTCCGAAGCCTTCTTGTTCTTCTTCTTGCTCTTGGAAGAACCGGTCAACCAAGCGTTCTCTTCTGGCTCCTTGGGCTCGTCGACGTCGGCGACAACCTTTTGCGCGTTTTGGAGGAAAGATCTTGACTTTCTTGACTGAGGAGCTGGCTTGGTGTCTTTTTGCTCACCGACCTTGATCTCAGCTTCGTCCTCCATCTCGCGGTTGTCTTCTTCATCGAGAGCCTTGTTCTCTTCAAGCTCACCACGAGGAGTGGCCTTGAAAGGATTAGCAGCACCTTGCTTGGGCTTAGGTCCGAAGATAGCACGACCAACAGTAGTCTCTGCCTCTTCCTCACTCTCACCAGCCTCGTCAGCCAGGTCTTTTCTCAGACGCTCAATATCTTCCTCGTTTTGAGCCTTTCGTGACGCCTCAGCTCGGAGCATGAAGGCCATGTTTCCGATCTTGGACTTCTCTCCATCTTTGGCGCCGAGCTTGTCGATCTTCTTGGACAGACGAGCCCTCTCGAGTTCGTCATCGTCGAGCTCTTCATCCTCGTCGTCGCTGACACTGATGTCTGAGTCGTCACTCTCACGGTCATAGACATCCTTGCCCTCGATTCTCCTTCTGAGCTCTTCATTACGTCTGGCCATGTCGATCAGACCCTCTCTGGCATCCTCGTCCCAGACAGAACGATTTGACTTCTTCATGGCCTTTGACCACTTGCTGTCCTTGTGCTTGGTGCCCATTCTCTCCTCGGCACGTCTTCGGTCGTTCTTCTCCTTCTCATCCTCGTCCTCGATGCCTTCAGCTACAAGGTAATCGCGCTCAGCGGCCTCGGCACGTTCACGCTCCTTGCGATGGACGCGGCGGTAAGCCTTTGACTTGATCTTCTTGACGCGCTTGGCCTTGACTTCTTCTCTGAAAAGCAGTTCTCTGGCCTTGCGGAGTTCGGCACGTCTAGCCATGACCTCCTCGATGGGGATCTTGTTCATCTGCAGCTCTTCAAATTGCTGAAGCTGGTCCTCCTCTTTGCCTTGCTTTTGCTTGTTGCTGAGACCACTCTCTTCGAGGATATTCTGAATAGCGCTTTCGAGTTCGTTGGCGGGTTTGTCTTGTTGGATGGGGAGCATCTTCTGGGTACCGACGGCTTCGATGGCGTTGGGGTCTGCGAGAGGAAACTGGAGGAACTCGGCTCTGCGGTTCTGGATGACGGTGTCGCGCCATCGGTCGAGAGTCTTTTTGGTTTCTTGAGTAGCAGCAGCTCTGTCTAGCTTGTCTTGTTGTCTCTTTGGCAGGGGAGCGTCGAGCTTTCCAGGAATGCCTGAGCGCTTGGTCGTCTTCTCAGCGGTCAGAAGCTTCAGGGACTTGCGAAGAGCAGGATCGGTAACTGTAGGTAGCAAATCGGAGATCTTGAGCTTCTGTGACGCAGACAATCCGTATGCTGAGGGTTCTTGCGACTCGTGGGCGTCTTGTGTACGTCCACCAATGCGCTTCTCCGGGTTGTCCTTGTTCAGCGAAGCGACCAGATCCTGCAACTTGGATAGCTTGGTAGCATCGTCTTCGTCGGACTCTTCCTCTGATTCGTCGTCTTCTGACTCTTCTTCTGCATCATCATCCTCGTCGTCAGAGTCTTCTTCCGAGTCGTCTCCGTGCTTCTCCTCCGTCTGCATAAGGTCGTCTTCGTTGTTCTCGTCGAGCATGGTAGCAAGATCGACACCCTCGTCGCCGAAGTCGCTGGCCGACTCGTCATCTTCGCTGTTGCCGCCTTCGTCGAGATCCATTTCCGAGGTAGGTTGCGGCCTCTTCTTCTTCTTCTTCGAAGGACCATTTGTCGAACTTCCTCTGAAGGTGAAACCTTCAAAACGCTCCTCATCGCTCTCTCCGAAAGCTTCATCACTGTCGAGGTCACTGTCGCTTTCGTCGCCGATGTGGCCACCCATGCGCCACTCGTTGCCGTCACTATCGCTTCCCTCATCTGTCTCCTCATCCAAGCCTCCTCTTCTTCCGGTACCAGTTCTCTTGGTCACCGTCTTTTGTTGCAGTCGTCGGGCGTTGCTGGCGTGCTCCTCGTCGTTGTCATCTTCGTCGTCATCCTCGAGTCTTCTGCGTTTTTGGCGAGGCTCTCCAACAGAATCACCCAAGCGATGTTGGCGAACTTTGTATGTATCCGGGGCGGAATGCGAGGCGATTGCAAAAGCATCTAGAGTGCGTTTTTGTGACTTTTTGCGAGCATTTGTAGGTTTGGCGATGGCCACGCTCGAACGAGCGACACGAGCAGGCATAATGTCGAGTCGATAAACCAGAAAATCGAACTACGAAAAAAGTTCAAAGTTCAAGTTCAAAGTCTTGAGTTGACCTTGTCCAAAAAAGTGACATTCGGTAGCGGCAAAAATCTCCGCCAAGGCACGCTAAGATTTGTTAAAGTCCGCATCACCTCCGAGTCGCAAAGCGGTAGAGACTCTGGCGAGAAAGAGCAGTTCCATCATCTAATCAACTCTTGCCTCGTCGCCATGGTCTTCACTCCCACCGCTCCTCTGGGGCGCGCTCTCCGTCGTCTCGCCCTCACAACCAAGCAAGCCGGCAAGGATTACTACAAGGGTACCGGTTCTGGCTCCATGGGTCGTCACACCAAGTACGGTGGCTACCGCATCGACTGGTCAAAGGTCCGCACCTATGTCGTCCCTGACCTGTCCGACTTTGCTGTATGTCTTCCACTTACTCCATCCATATCCCGTGCGAATCTAACACATCCACAGCTCAAGCCTTTCGTCGCCGAGAACATCGAGAAGCCTACCAAGAAGCACGAATTCGCCGGCATGATGTCTGGTCAGAAATACCTTGATGCATGGAAGTACCAGGGCGGCGACATCTGAAATTCCCCTGCCAAACAACACATCATCTACACCTTCTTTGTTCCGAGTTAGCCAGGCTTTTACTTTAATGATACCCATGGCCTTGCATACATCATTTCCACAATTCTTGTACACTACCACTACCTTCCAAAATCTTGTATCACAAGACATCTTATCACCATATTGCTCCCGATCGAATGCATGTTCACACCACGCCTCGTTCGTCGATTGTCGGTCCGAACCTTTGATGCTGGACTCGCAGCAAGCGGTAGAGCTGGGCTCCCGGCCTGCCGATACACGCCCTCAATCAACCATCAAAGGCAACATGTTTTCGTATGGACGTGCTTGTCCAGAGGAATGAGATAGGCATGTCACTTTCTGTGGAGGTTTAGTCGGTTCTCGAAAGCAATCTTGCCTTTGACAACTACTTTCTTGCAGCCAAACCCAGGACTGAGCTCGAACCTGTTTTTTCGTTTTTGTCATGAGTATTTGCTTCTGAATTTGGGTATACACGAGGAAGTCTGCAAGGTACTACCCGGCATACTCTTGTTCTTCCGTTGTACCCGTTGATTGCCCAATGAATACGAGAATGACTCGCCTTTGATAAGCTTTCCTTGACCAACGCCGCGCTAAAATCATAATACCAAAATGTGAGAGAAAATGTCGCTATTTCTTCATCTGAGAATAGTCCTTGAGGATGCCCACCATGTGAGTGTTGGTACTTCTGCCAACCTTTCTCGAAGTACGCTTCTTCTTGTCTTTTCCACCCGAAACCTTGATGACTTCCTTGACTTGACTGGTGGGAGTAAGACCAGCCTTCTCGAGTTCGGCTCTTAGCTCACCAGGGTTGGCAGGCAGAGTGATCTTTGACCAGTAGTCTTTGAAGTCTTGGTCTATACGCTGGTCGAGCGAGGGGTCGTTGGGCCAGACCATCTTTGGGATGTTGTCCTTCTTCTGTCTCACAACCAGAAGCTCGCCTCTTGACTCGAGACGCTCAATCTCAGGAATAGCATCAGGCCAACCTTCTTTGAGTTCCTTTACACTGATGCCCTGAGCCGTGTATTGACGCTGCAAGTAGGCCTTGAGATCGTCGGCAGAGCGAACGTTGTGAATGGGACGGAAACGGAAAGAAGGGTGTTGTCCATCCAGGCCTTTGGGGTCATAGTCGACTTTGGGGTGCTCCATAAGCGCCCTGCGCAGGACTTGACGGTGTTGCTGCTGGTTGGCGGGGATAGAGAGGTAGTTCCAGATATCAGTGAAACTGATTGGACGATCCTTGGACTTGAGATAATCGATGGCATAGACAACTTGTGTCATGACTTCTCGGCCTGAGCCCGTGTCGGCGGGTTGGGAATATGCGGCATTTTGTGGGAGGTCCTGGCGTTTGCGCTTGGAGTCTGCGGGCTGGGTCGACGGAGTGGAGGGACGTGGTGCAGGAGTAGCAGCAGCGGCAGCAGCAGGGCGCTTCTGCTGAGTGTTACGAGTGGTGGCAGCCGAGAACTCTGTATTGAAAGTCTTGAAAGAGGCCGAGAGAGACATGTTGGCGAGAGAAGGCGTCGGCCAGTCAAGGCGACGATGAGGCAGGGCGTTGTCGGTGGAGAGAGAAGGCGACAGTCGCAAACTGATGGTGGGGATAGTGTATGGTGAGTCTGGAGTAATTGCACGTCTTGTCACGGCGTGGTCAATGTATGACAGCTTCACGATCAAATGTCGAAAGCGACATGCGGAGATGGATGATGGATGGTTTAAAGGCAGCAGCCGCAAACGGACTTGGTCAGTGCATCAATCGCAGCTCGGAGGGCTTCCGCTTCACGCTTCTTTGTAACCGTCCAGAGCCAACCCTCTGTCTCGACTCTCTGCAAGACACGCCTTCAATTGCGTGTCGCTCTGTCACTTCGTCGCTGCCTCTTCACACTTTCACAATCTTCCCTCATTACGCGTCGTGTCTGACACTGACACGTTCAATCTTGCCCTTCGGCACCAAAGCTTCATGACCGTCAACTAGGCTATAACCATTGCGACAATGAGGACGCGCGCCCAGGCCGGCGCCGTCGATACGGCTCTTATCGCCCAGGCCTTCTCTATCGATGAGCCACAGCTCGACTCACTTCTGGACGCTCCTACCCAGGACCTAATCAAGGACTTCCTGTCCGCTCTGACCGCCAGAGCCAAGGACTTTGACAACCTCAAGGCAGACAAGCTCCGATCCGATGTCGAGCTTGAGAACACTGTTCGCGCCGGAGAATCAAAGGTGAAAGCTCTCAAGGCCACTCTGAACAAGAACGCCCAGGAAATACAGGACCTCCGCAGGTCTCTCGATGACCAACGTGCGTACCTTTACTACCTAGACTGCCCCTGTCCTTACTGACCCATCCAACAGACAATGCCCGTGCCGAGCTGCAGACTGAGCTCGACTCTGTAAAGGCTTCATCGACCGATTCGAACTCTGAGCTTGACACCCTGCGTGCCCGCATCGCTTCTCTAGAAACTTCCAATCGCGAAACTCTGTCCGTACTCGAATCAAAGTCCACCGCTCACGACAATCTCGCCCAGGAACTCGCTACTCAACATCAGAAGATTATCTCTCTGCGTCGCGACATCTCGGCTCTGGAAGAGAAGAATCAGTCTTTGGAAAATGCCGCCTCAAGTGCCAAGTTCAAGGAGCAAGCTCTGCAGCAAGAGGTGGATCTGCTCAAGCGTAACAACGAATGGCATGAATCTGAGCTTAAGACACGCACTACCGAACACACAAAGTTCCGCAAGGAAAAGAATGCTCGTATTTCTGAATTGCAGCGCGCCAACGAGGATGCCAATGCCACAGCTGAGGCTTTGAAGCGTACAGAACAAACACTCCGTCAACGTCTTGAAGAGCTGGGCCAGAAGGCCGACGATGCTTTTGCCAAAATCCAACAAATGCAAGAAGGCGCCTCAAAGGCTGAAGAATCCTTCCGTGTCGAATTGGACAGCGCCCGTCGCCTTGCCGAGCTTCAGAAGCAGAGTGCAGACACTGCCAAGGCACGTTTGCTGGATCTTCAAAACAACATCGACCAGATCAAGGAAAACGCCGCAGAAGAAGTTGGTCAGCTCCAGGCCGAGATTGAGACCGAGAGAGCCGACCGTGAGGCTGTAGAGGCCAAACTGGCCGAACTGGAGCTCGAGGTCGAGCGCCTCCAAGCTGCTGCCTCCGAGGCACAGAACAATGTTTCCGTCCTGGCTACACCCAAACGTAACTCCAACGGTCTTGCACCTTCGACTCCTGGACGCGATGGATCGCCTGCTCTCTTCACACCTGGATCAGCACGCATGAAGGGTAATATGAGCTTCACTCAGCTCTACAGCGAGTACAGTACAATGAAGTCCGACCTCGAAGCCGAGAAGCGCAGAAATTACCTTTTGAGCAACGAGCTCGACGAGATGATTCGTGATCTTGAGAACAGAGGGCCCGAGCAAGAGGAACTACGTGAGGAGAAGGAGCGTGTTGAGGCCGAGATCCTCGAGATGTCTTCAATGCTCGATTCAGCTTCTGCTGAACGTGACGAGGCACGCAAGGAAGCACGCAACCTCAAGGGCCAAACCGAAGGACTATCCAGAGAAGGTGATATCCTCCGTCAACAACTTCGTGACCTCAGTGCACAGATCAAGATTCTTTTGGTCGAGATGCAAGCCCGTGATCAGGGTTTGGAAGCTCTCGATGCAGCAGGCCAAATGCAATTGCAGATGCTTGCTAATGGCGAGCTTGATGATTCGGCCTCTGCTGCAGAGGAGACTTCAGCCGGAGCTCTGATTAGCCAAAGACTATTGCTCTTCAGAAATGTTCAGGAACTTCAAGACCAGAACGTGCAGCTCCTGAAACTCAACCGCGGTCTTGCTGATCGCATGGAGGGCGAAGCTGCAAAGGCAAAGCAGTCCGAGACCGAGCAGGCCCTGCAAGAACTCGACGAACTCCGCGATCGCGTTCAGAGACATCAAGATGAGATCAAGTCGATGACTACTCAGTGCGAGAGCATTATGCGTGAGCGTGATATGTTCAGACGTATGCTCTCTCACCGCGGACAACTGCCAGCTGGCACCGATCTGCAGGCGGCCTTTGGTCGTTCCGTCGGCCCAGTCCCATCGACGCCTCCACCAGGCGGTATGTCTCGAGATGTGGAAGACACACCTCGTTCCAAGGAGTTGTCCGACTACTCCAAGCTCCTGAAGGAGATGCAGAACCATTTCGATGCCTACAGACAAGAGGCTGCAACGGACCACAGTACACTCAAGCAGCAGGTCGACAAGCTTGCTCGTGAAAAGGGCGAGCTGCAAGGAGAGGTTGCCCGCACTGGTGGCCAGATCACACTTGCCCACGAACGTTACGGAATGCTGCAAGCCAACTACGATATGCTCAAATCAGAAAACTCGGAACTGCAAAAGCGATCTCAGTCTCTGGCCGAAGTGGCGGCCAAGCAGGACCTCCGTACACAGCAGGTTGCGGAGGAGCTCGTTGAGGCACGTACTCTTGCTGACAGCATGCGCAATGACACGGCCAACCTCAAGGCAGAGCGCGAACTCTGGAAGAAGATTGAAGCCCGCATGACCGAGGATAACCGCTCGCTTATGGACGAGCGTAGCCGCCTCAACAAGATGATTGCCGACCTTCAAACTTTACAGAACGAGCGTGAGCTAGCCGATTCAGAAACCAGACGGAGGTTACAAAACAGAGTCGAAGCACTAGAAACAGAAATTGACGCCACCAAGAAGAAGTTGGAGTCCGAGGTTGACGAGAGCAAGAAGGCCGCCCTGAGAAGGGAATATGACCAGGAGCAGAGTCGAACTAGGATTGATGATCTGGTCAAGAGTCTGTCTGGTGTCCGTGAGGAACTTATTGCAGCCAAGACGACACGCGATCAACTCCAATCCAGAGTTGAAGAGCTCAAGATTGAACTCCGCACGTCTGAAGAACGTGTACAGGCACTTCAGCCTCGTCCAACACCTCAGGTAGATCAACCAACCGAGAACAACGCACCTGCCGAGGATGCTTTATCTCGTGAGCAGGAGCTCGCTCTAGAAGTCGCGGATCTCAAGCACGATCTTGAATTGGCCCGCAGCGATCTCGAGAACGCCAAAATTCAAGTCGAGCAATACAAGAACATCAGTCAGGCATCGGAAGAAGAGCTCCAAAGTCTCAACGAAACCAACGACCAGTACCGCGAGGAGATGGACCGCATCATTGCCGAAAAGGATGAAAAGATCAAGGACTTGGAGAGCAGAGTCGAGGAGTTGGGTACTGAGCTATCTACCACCAACAGCGAACTCTCGACCTTACGTACTCAGCATGAGGAGAGTGCTATTCAGTTGGACGACCAGAAACGTCTGCTCGAAGCCGAAATTGCTCGTCTTCGTGATGAGTCTGAGCGCTATGCTGAGACTGCCAAGCTTCACCAGGAGGATCTCAAGGCACAAGCAGAGATCGCCCAACAAGCTCAACAAAGTTACGAGAACGAGTTGGTCAAGCATGCAGACGCTGCCAAGAACCTTCAATCCGTCCGCACTGAGTACAATCAGCTCAGGACTGAGGTTGCTGCTATCAAGGCTGAGGCCGAAACCGCCAAGGTCACTTTGAGCCAGAGCGAGGAAAGCTGGACTGAAGTGAGAGAACGATACGAACGTGAGTTGACCGAAGTCAGACTTGGCCGCGAAGATTTGAAGGCTCAGAACAAGCTTCTCCACGAACAGCTTGAATCTGTGAGCGGCCAGATTTCTGAACTGCAGCACAAAAAGACAGCACCCGAGGTTGAGGAGGAAGACTCTGGAGAGGCCCACGGCTCCGAGTTCGAGAATCTCCAGGAAGTCATCAAGTACTTGCGTCGCGAGAAGGAGATCGTAGACGTTCAGTACGAGTTGTCTACTCAGGAGAGCAAGCGTCTCCAGCAGCAGCTCGAGTACGCACAGACACAACTCGACGAAACACGACAGAAGCTCGGTGAGGAACGCCAGCAGCACGCCGACCACGAAGCCAACACAGTCAGCCACAATAAGCTCATGCAAACTATCAATGAGCTCAACGTCTTCCGTGAAAGCAGCACCACGCTTCGCCAGGAGGCGAGACAAGCCCAGACACAACTTGCAGAGAAATTGGAGGAGATTGAAAGTCTCACTAGCCAGATCCAGCCTCTTCAGACTCGCATCCAAGAGGTCGAGAATGAGCTCGAGACCAAGGAAGGCGAGATGAAGTTGATGCAAGAAGACCGCGATCGCTGGCGAGACCGTACACAAAACATCATTTCCAAGTACGACAGAGTAGACCCTGCCGAGATGGAGGCGATGAAGACACAGATTTCCGACCTTCAAGCCGAACGCGATCAACTGACAACCGAGAAGCAAGAGCTTCAGACCAAGGTTGATGCCGTTCCAGGAGAGCTGCAGCAGATCAAGGACGACGCCGACAAGCTATGGAAGGAACAGAAGGCCAGATTTGTTGAGCAAGCGAAGGCAAGATCCCGTGAGCAGAGCGCAAAGATCAAAGAGCTGGAGAAAGAGCTTGAAGGCATCAAAGAAGAAAAGGAGCAACTTGGCCAGGAACTCGTTCAGGTCAAGGAAGAGCTTGAGTCGACCAAGACCGCCAGAGATGAAGCTGTGGCTGTTGCTGAGGCCGCATCTCAGCAGGTGACAGCTCAATCACAAGCCGAGGAGGGTCAGATCCAGGAAGATGGTGAAGCTGATGCATCGGCGCAAGCACTGGAGCAGTCAGAGGCAAGAGCGTCCGAGGAAGCTGCAAAGGCTGCTGGTCTAGCTACGCAGGTTGAGGCTCTTCAGGCAAGAATCTCCGAGCTTGAGGGTCAAGTGGTAAGTTATTCTGACATGTTTCGCAAGCACAAGATCACTGATACCATCCAGAACGAGCTCCAGCAGCAACTTGAGACCAGTGCAGCTAGTATCACAGAACTGCAGAACCAACAACAACCAATCTCCGAGGCAGTGCCTGAGTCTGGCGAGAACACTGAGCACTTGGAGAAGTTGAGACAAGAATTGGCTGCTGCACAGGAGGAAGTAGAGTCGTTGAAGGCCGCTGCAACCAATACTGCATCTACCGACACTGTCTCTCAAGATGCGGCACCACAGCCCTCGGATGCTGAAACCGCTGAGGCCAAGTCGGTTGCAGAACAGGTGGAAGAGCAGGTCGCACAGCTTCGCGCCCAGCTCGAGGAGCAGCACAGCCTCAGCCAACAGCAGCTCGAAACTCTCTACAACAACCGCACCAATCTAATGAAGCAGAAGCTGAACCAGAAACTTCGAGACGACAAGGATAAGTTCAAGGAAGAGGGTCGCCAAGAAGCTCTGATCAAGCACAGTGAAGAGCTGCAAAAGCTTCGCCAAGAGCACGAGGCCACCATTGCACAGCTCAAGGAGGAGCATCGCCTCGAAGTCGAACGACTCACCAAGGAGGGCCAGCTTGCTGTGGATCGCGCGCAAGCCAAGGAGCAACCTGAAGCTTCTATGGAACAAGCACCAAGCCAGCCTCCCACCAACGCCACTGCAGCCACAACTTCAACTTCGACTGCTGAAATCGACCCATCACAGTTGACTTTCACTGATGAACAAGCCCGTACACTGGTTGGTAAGAATACCGTGATTAGGGGCATTGTCGCCAGAAACATCCAGAACAAGATTGCTCAAGAGACTGCCAAGCTCAAGGAAGAGCACGAAAAGGTCTTGCAAGAAAAGGCCGAAGAAGCCAAGAAGGAAAGAGAACACGCCTTGCAAGAGAAGACTGAAGAGGCTAAGAAGGCGAGCGAACAAGCCTTGTTGAAAGCTGTCAATATGGAAACAATCAAGCAAAAGGCTAAGCTTGGTATGGCAGAAGGTCAGACGAGAGCTGCTAAAGCCAAGCTGGAAGTTGTCGAAAAGGCTGCTACAGAGACACCACAGCGACCAGTCGTCGAAGTGTGGGAGGTCGCTAAGATCGCCAAACCCGCTCCTGCGGTAGCTGCGCAAGTGAACAAACCACCAGCTCAATCTCCTATGAGCTCCCCGTTCAAGGCAACCGGTCCCGGTCTGCCGCAATCGCCAGGCATGGCGCCTCCTCAGGCTACTCAATCTGGCCAGCCCACTCCTAACAGCCAAGCTCCTCAAGACAAAATGCAAGCAAGGATGCAGAAGTTTGGAGCACAAACCCAGTCGCCGCAACAGGGCTCCTCCTTTGGTCAGCCCAGCTTCTCGCCGAACCAGACTTCTTCTGAGGCTCAACCCCAAGCCACTGTTCCCCCATCGGCGAACAACGGTATGACACAATCCCAAGGTGCAGCCGGTACCCCGCCGCAGACTCCTGGCGCGCCTCTGAGACAAGTACCTGGTCAACAAGCCGCGGGACCTGGACCAGTGCGTGTTCCTTCTTTGAGCGGCATCCCTTCCGGAATTCCAAGCGGTATTCCCACTGGTATCCCCAGGGGTGGTGGCAGCATGCTCCCTCGTGGCGGCGGTGCTTTCCGCGGTAGAGGTGGACTTGTACAGCCCGGAGCACAAAATGCTCAAGGTCAGGGCATCAGTGTCCAAGGTGCTGCCGGCCAAACTCAACGTGGAGGTCTACCTCGCGGCGGAGGGATCGGCAGAGGTAGAGGCGGAGGCCGTGGAGGTATGAATCCTGGTGCGCAACAGTTTGCACCTGGTACACCTGGTCTGCAAGGAAACAAGCGTCCACACGAGGGCGGTGACGAGGGAGCTGGAAAGAGGATGAGAGGCGGAGCTGGAGCAGGCGCTTAGAAAGTGCCTCATGAGAAGTCGCCGTCTCAAAAGAAGTAGTGCATGGTTATAGAAAATGTTTGCTTTCATTTGTGAATTGACGGCAATTGCTCAGAAGGAAAATGTACAATATTGCTACACTAGAATTACATGATCAGATATGTCTCATTCAAGCATTCTTCCTGATGGCGAAGAAGTAGTTGCCCCATCCTTCGCTGCCCTGGATCTCTTTCCAGCCATAACCGGGAATGTAGACCACGCCCATGGTCATGGGGTTACTCCAGCCTGGCTGCTTGGCTGCCCATGCCTTCATCTCGTCAACATTGATGTACTGGTTCCAGTCGTGCGTACCCGGCGGGACAATGCGCATAATATCCTCGGCAACAAGCTTGGTAGTAAACCAACTCGCCCACGTCCTACTAATAGTGCTGAGAACCAACCAACCACCAGGCTTGACATGAGGCATGCAATTTGCCAGGAAAGGAGCAGGATGCGTGACATGCTCGATAACCTCGAACACCGACAACACATCCACGCCTTGGTCCGGCGTCACGGGCAAGGGTAGATTCTCAATGGCAGTGTTGACGTAATTCAATCTTCCCGGCTCACACAGCAACGGATCACTCTTTTGATGTTTCTTCGCCACGGCCAATACCTCTTTCGTCGGATCGATTGCCGTCACTGACTCTGTATCTATCAATCTCGCTGCTGATTCGGCGAAGATGCCACCACCGCAGCCGACGTCAAGGTATCGTAATTTTGGCGTAGGTTTTGTGGTATCCCGGGGATATAGCGAGCGGCAGCGTTGGATAAAGACGTGGCGAAGAGGGTTCATTTCGTGTAGAATGCGGGAGGGGCCTTCGGGATCCCACCAGGAAGAGGCGAGGGCGGAGAAGTGCGACATTTCGGTTTCGGACACTGAGGACTTTGGTGGAGGCGGTGGTGTTGATGAGGCGGGTGACGAGTAGGACATTATGCGTGGAGAGGTGAGGAGTTGACGGATGCCTGTCGGCAGAGCCGTGGGTCGTATTGTTCGAAGAGCAGCCATGACTGTGACTTGTGTTTGGCCGAGTTGATAGAGGAAGCATGTCGATTGAGAGCAAGAGTCTCTGGAGAAAGCTGCTGATTAGATCGAGGCTAGCTTCGGATCTATCCGACGTGACGTTCAAGAGCCTCAAAGCTCCAAAAACGTGGGTTCAGACAAGCATTGGACATTGACCGGAGCACCTTCATCCGTGCCTAATTGGTAAAGTGGCACTCGAAACTGACATTCTGTATCGAGCGCTGTGTTTGTCGACCGATAAATGTCAAGGTTTTGAACTCGGTATAATGAGGTCCGGATTGCCTTTTGCTGCTTGGTCAGCTTGGGGCCTTCTTCCAAGCTCATGGTTCTCAGACCTACACATACCTTCTGACACATGTCCACCCGTGTATGTGCAAAGCTGTGAACTACACTATATGTAGTTGATACAGTTTACTGCTCCGTTGAAAGGCCTTCCGTTTGAGTAATCACCTAATTCACGAAACGATGACGATATTTGCTGGCGGCGTTATCGGGGTTTAGGCGCGGGATAGCTGAGGGGTATGTGGATTCCATCTGCTTTTGGAAGGTGATGTGCTGGCTACAAAACCAAGCCTTCTTCCACCGAACTCTTCTCAATTGATACATCTCGTACAACTGCATACAGCACCGTATAGCATCAACACATTCACAATGGCTGTCGAATCAAAGTTTGATCCCAAGGACATGGTGTTCCGTCACCTCGGTCCCACTGGTCTCAAGGTCTCCGTCTTCTCCCTCGGGTTCGTTATGCGTGCTTCTTGACCAATTGTGATGTGGCCACTAACATTGATGATCTAGAGGCTGGTTGACCTACGGTGGCACTCAGAAGGGCGATGTCGTCAAGGAGTGCATCCAGAAGGCCTTCGACCACGGTATGTGATTCAGCACTGCATTCGGAAGCAGCATACTGATCTTGACATAGGTTGCAACTTTTTCGACACTGCCGAGGTCTACGCCAACGGCCAGTCTGAGATTGAGATGGGGTAAGCAGTATCGATGTCTTACTGCATGTATTTCCCGAGACGCTCGCAGTAAGACGTAGTGGTATGAGGATGCAAAGACTAACCTCGCATTGACAGACGTGCTCTGAACGAGCTCGCTTACCCCAGAGACGAGTACGTTATTTCGACCAAGATCTTCTTTGGTACTGGTCGCAAGGAGCCCAACACTCGTGGTCTCTCCAAGAAGCACGTTATCGAGGGCCTGAAGAGCTCCCTCAAGAGACTGAACCACGATTACGTTGACATTGTCCTGGCTCACCGTCCTGACAATGCTACTCCCATGAAGGAGATTGTTGAGGGTTTCACCCAGGCAATTCGCAACCTGAATTTGGCTTATTATTGTAAGGGGCGATTCGATTGGGTTTGCGAAAATCATGCTGACTGAGTCTTCGTCTAGGGGGAACCTCAGAGTGGTCTGCCACTCAGATCATGGAAGCCACTCAGATCGCCGAGAAGTACAACCTGATCGCTCCGATTGCCGAACAGCCTCAATACAACGCCTTCCACAGACAGCGCTTCGAGGTTGAGTACGCTCCTCTGTACGATCAATTCAAGTACGGAACCACCATCTGGTCACCTCTCGCTTCCGGTCTCTTGACCGGCAAGTACAACGATGGCATCCCCGAGGACTCCCGTTTCGCCACCAACAAGGACTTCTTCGAGAACACCGTCAAGCAGCTCCAGAGCCCCGAAGGTCAGGCCAAGATCGAGAAGGTATTTGGGCACTACATCGATGATTCGAATGATCAAAGACTTACACATTCAACAGGTCAGAAAGCTTACCACCATTGCTGAGAAGCTCGGTGGCACTGTTACCCAGCTCAGTTTGGCCTGGGCTGCAAAGAACCCCAATGTCTCGACTGTCATTCTTGGTGCTACCAAGGTCGAGCAACTGGAAGACAACTTCGGCGCCCTGAAGCTGCTCGAGAAGCTGACTCCCGAGCTCATGGAGGAGATTGAGAAGATCCTCGACAACAAGCCCGCTGGGCCCGCCACTTTCGGCCGCGACAGATAAACGAAGAGACCTTCTCACGACATGATTACGGCCGCAAGACTAGCGAAAGAACTTCGCAGTGTGGATGTAGTAACTAGAAACATCGTATTGCACAGATTCAGTAATGACAATCAAGCCACGAGATCATCTTGTATCCCCATAGCAGCAACGTAGAGGCGTAGCGGTTATATCAGTACCAAGTTTGGTGTACCGTTCATTGCGAAGCACATGGTAGTTAGGTGATGACCGACTCATTAGAGAAACAGTCACCCACGTGGGATAAATTGAATCGATCTTCAGAGTACCGTGACTTTGACAGTTGTGCGTTGACTTCAACGATAGATGGAAGCTCCAACTCCGGTGCGTCTCTCCAAGTTCTACAGTTTCTTGGCCTCGGATCCTCCAACGGCAGCAGCAACAGACCTGCGTTTCAGATCAAGTTGATTGTCCGGTACTTGTAGCTGTTAGCATGAACTAAGCCCTGTGTCTTGCGGCTGGTATAGAGATCGACATATCCGTGCTTCTCAATGCCTCGGTGCGGCCTTCTTGATCAACGAGAGACAGAACGTGCTTGATCAGATCTCCCTTCGGGGCTGTCCCATGAGACACTGTTGTAAATCCTCCACATTCCGATCGAAAGAACGCCATCCAAAATCGGTACAGCTTCTGATCAATATTGAAGATCTCACATGTTGCGCGTTCCACCTGATGTTCACTCGGCGGCAGCTGATTCGAGTAGTGTTACTTTCCGGACTTGATGACTCTATCATACCCTGTAACTGGGTGGTATGATCAACGATGCATGTCGCTAATTTCTCCACTGCTTGTTGCTGCCAACTGAGCACTGCAGGCCCACAAGTGCCGCTCTCTATTTCTGTGTTTAGTAGCTCTAAGCTGGTCTCGAGAACCGACCACATCCGGGTGAGCACGCTTCAGTTCATGATTCGTTTCTTGCGGCTCCCGGATCTGGGGCGGCATAAGAGTTCTGCATTCGTCCATCTTGCTTCAGCCACCAACCTACTCTGGCGTTCTCACAGTAATAAGACGTTTCGGACTCTATAGTATGGAGATTTGTTCGCCCTGCTTGCATGACTTCCAAGTCCGGCACTGACTCGGTTGTGGCTCTGCTAGCTATGGAAAAATATCTGTATTCCAGCCACCTATCTCCTAGCAAAAGCCACGATCCTGCAGGTGGGCATGGAGAGATTATACGAGCAGCCAGGCTATGGTATGCGATGTAGATCAGCAGGGCTTGTTTGATCGCCGGCAAAGTTGCCGACGGGATTTGAAGGAACGTGGAAGCTTTTGTGAATCCTCTTGTTCTCCATCGCGTCTGGCTTCCAACCATTTTCTTATCTTCACGAATTATACTTTGTCATTGTAGAAGCATAGGCTGTGACTGTGAAACAAAGTCGCATGTCTTGCTGTGTCTGTCGCGTGGATCCCCATGTGTTTGTCTGGCCTGCCCTCGACCCTGTCTCCACCTTTCCTCCGTTGATGCCGTGCTCGCTCGCTTCTGCCCAACCGAGGACCAGAATGCAAAGCGACGAACTCCTTTGACGCAAATAGGAGCACATAGCTCCAACCAGCGCCGAGTTCCGCGAAAGAGCTATCGAAAGACACAATGCCTTTAAGCTGCCCGGGATTGTCTGCGAAAGGGAGAACCCTTGTCTCTAGACCCGTTTCCATCGATCAAGCCTCCACGCCAGAATCAATTGTGCATCATGATGGCCTCGAGACCAGCGGCTCTCAGCATGGAAGGAACTCTTCCTTGCACGAACTTCTCCAAGTACTAAAGAGGTTAGAAGTGTTCCTCCGGCCGCAAGGGCAAGGGGTAGGTTTGGCGCGCCGTCCAACGGTTCCGCGCTAGACTCAAGGTTAGCTAAGGTTTTCGGTTCGTAGCTTGATATTCGACGGTTGAATGAGGTTCCATAAGATGATCATGGTCCCTGCAGTGTACTTTTCTATTCTCTTGCTGGCATTTCATCAAGAAACGCGTCTGCGCTGTGGAGCTACATATCTTGCCCTTGTTCCTTGCCCTTGGTCTCTGTATCAATCTGGTATAGGACTTGCAGAACGCTGAGGCAGATAGTCATACATCATGGCAGAGGTAAGTTCTTCCTACTCTTGTAGATCTAGTCCAGCAGCAACTGACCTTCTATCAGACCCGTGCACCATATATCTTGCTGGGAAACATCCTTCCGTTCCTACTGGCAACTATCTTCTACTTTGGCCGAGTCTACAGTCGAGCATTGATTCTACGAACTTTTGGCTGGGATGATTGGCTTCTCACTGTTGGATGGGTATGCTACTTCCTCGCAATGCATGAAAAACTGTACTCTAACATGATTATAGCTCGCCGCTCTGGCCAACTGCATAATGGCTTGTTTGTTGACCAATTACGGTGGTGGCATGCACGAGGCCGATGTGCCATTCTCCACCATCATACCCTCTCTCAAACTTCTCTACGGCACACTCATCGCCTATCAAATCTCGATTTGCTTCACGAAGCTGTCTCTCTGCGCGCTATACCTCAAGGTCTTCACGACAAGTCGCTCTGGCCGGATCTTCTTGTACAGCGTTTTTGGCTTCGTGGTAATCGCGACTGTTTGTCTCGAATGCGTATCCATCTTCCAATGCAACCCTGTCAGAGGCGTTTGGGATATCAACATACACAAGAAGTGCATCGACACCATTCCGGCTTTCTATACTTCGACAGTTGAAAGCGTTCTTGTGGATATACTCCTCATTGCCTTCGCTGCACCCAAGATCATGAGACTCAACCTTCATGCACGCCAGAAGTACGCCCTTCTTTTCACCATCTGCCTGGGTGGTGTTCCCATCATCGCCAGTATCATCCGAGCAGTTCGAGTCAGCAGCATTCTACACGCCGAGGACAAGACTTGGGTCTCCTTCGACTCCTCCATCTGGAGTGCAGTGGACGCCAACGTGTCCATCATCTGTGCATCCGTGCCATCTCTCAAGCCACTTCTCAGACAAATCGCTCCTGGATTCATGGGCTCTACATTCGGTACTTCTGCACCAGGCACCAGTGGTCAATACGGAAACACAAGAAAATCATGGCTCGACAAGTCCTTCGGTGGCAGAGGATATGAACTACACAGCACGCCTCAGTCCGAAGCACACAACGGCAGCCAACTTGAGCTTGCCGGCAACGCAGGACGGAGCGACTGGGCGATCAAGAACGGTGCGGCTGATGATGATGCGGTCAGCGAGGACAGTATACAAGGAGGCCCCACGATTACGAAGAGCGTCACAGTCGCGATCACCAGAGTTGAACCTGGATCTGTATGAGATGATCCCAGGCAACCCAACTTAACGACGACACGACTTAATAATTCTGTACATATATACATAAAATATACCCTTTGTCATGAGATCAATGATCAGGTTCCTGAGTGCCTCAGAGCGTTATTGCGTCACGACCAATGTCTCACATCCATGTCTTGCAGCATGATGCACAGCAAGGTGTCAGCAACATGCAATCCTTCCGGTGATGCGGTCGAGACTCCTGCAGGATACCCAGAGGCCGGGTTGGCGGCGAGGCGTCGACGACATGCAGGGGGCTCACGCTAAATCTGCATGACATGCGTTAATCCACTTTGCTCCACCAACTCGCTTTTCTTCTTCTGCAGTCCATGCAGGCAGTCATAAACGATCGCTAAAATGGTTATCTTGACTGTGATCTAGAATGCTTCTTGCGGGGATGCAGGTGTCTCACTGGCGGAGTCTGCCAAAAGCCGTACACAGTTCACCGACCCCTGACATCTGTCTTGGTCTCCAACACACGCTACGGTAGAATACCAATACATCGATAACGAGCTAGGCAGGACCATCAGATCGCCGCTGCCATTCAATTGCTTCACAGCATTTATCGGGGGCGTAGGCATTAATCTCTTGTTGGACTCAATAGGTGATTGGAAACGTGATTTCCTGTGAGCATCGCAATTTTCAGGAAGTCATCGTCTCCAAAAGTGTTTCGATATACTTGCGGGAGGGGTTGACGAAGATAACAGGCTCCTCGACCTCAATGGCAAGGGGCACAAAAGAGACTCATGTTCGAGTAGCGCATCGCTTTGTTCTCCCTCGATCAAGTTGGTGAGCGCAGGGAAATCTGTAGCAAGACGCAATGTGGAAGCAGTGCCCATGAGTCTATCGATACTGAACGATGCAATCTTCGAACATGGCTCATGATGCTACGCTCCGTTGCTGCTGTACTTCATGAAGGCCATCCTGTGGTCGGCGGCACAGCGCTCGCGGGTCGGGGTGAAGTATCGAAGCGAAGTCTTCGAAGCGAAATCTTCCGTGGTCAAAGTCTGCCCATTTTTCGCAGTTGCACATGACAGAGCGCATAAAGACGTGTTACCAGTTGC
>ERZ794946.185-NODE-185-length-29661-cov-4.734682_pt1 | contig 29661 bp, 26 predicted proteins | sample MGYA00433072_ERZ794946 | MGnify/ENA primary metagenome ERZ794946 (study PRJEB30137, sample SAMN04331413) | food metagenome | isolation source: Y3 must sample point D1 replicate A | place: Australia: South Australia | collected 2014 ...
GTTTGATCATTTTGTTGATGCAGAAATGCACGAGTGTCATGCTGCATGGAGGCATCCAACAACGCGGTCTATCACAAAGAAGCTTGTAACGTGGATATTCTCTTATGGGTTGATATAAAGTCTACATACTAGCAAGAAAAGTGACCTGTCGAACGATGTTGGAAGCACCAAGACAGGGTGACCCAATTAGCAAGGCTAACTAGCAAGCAAAAGGATGTCTGCCGAATTGACTTCTCTCACCAAGCTCCACACCATGTTTTTGACCCTCTCTCGCACGTTTCATGACTCTAATGGTGTATTCTTCCCTGTCAATATCGCCGGCTAACCACTCTCCCAGCGTCAAAGCATCGAAAGCAGCCTGACTGGTGGAAGCAGCAGTGTGAGGTCTATAACCCGCAAGAGCATCCCCGACCAGCAGTAGTTTCCCACCGCAAAACTCGTTTGTAGGAGAGATGTTGTCTGTGATAGCCTGGACAAAAGGATGTACTGTCTTGTTGACCAGCTCGGCGAATTGAAGTGGCAAAGTTTCCTTAGCGTCTTGTTTTTGCCTTGTCCAGACATCGTCTTTCATTTGATCGAGAGGCAAGGTGATACGGTGTCGCGATCCGTCTTTGCCTGTCATTAAGTCTTGTAGCTCAGGACCGTCTTCCTTGAAGTTCCTGTACCAGACCCAATTCGTCAGTCTCTTGCCAGGCTCCAGGGTACCATTCTCTCCTGGGATGATATAGGCCAGAATCTGCGTGCCTTCGGAGTGGAAGAACGTAAATTTCTGGACGAAAGCTTTGGTGGCTGATTCTGAGATTTGGTCTTCAGGTACTGTGCCTCGTAATGCCACGTACCCAGCGTACTTTCGTTCGACGGACGGGAGCAACGCTCTGCGCACTGATGAGCTCGCTCCGTCTGCGGCTATCACCAGATCTGCTGTCAATTCTTCCGCGCCCCCAGACTTGTTGATCCAATGTACACGAACACCTCCAGAGACCCCTAGATCATCAACAGACCGGACATTACACCCATACTGATAATCTGCTTTGCCGTGGCTGTAGCTAGACAGTCTGTCCTTTAGGTTATCGAGGTTGATTCCGGAAACATAATCCCCAATGTCCATGTCATCTACCCTCCATCTCAGAAAACGGTACAGAGTATCCCAGCTAGTCATTCGTTGTTCTCTGTCTTCGGCACTTCGCTGAATGACGTCTCCATTGCGATCGAGGTATCGTCTCTGCGTACTTGGAACAGCGAAATCTTGACCAGGGCACACATACTGGGAAAAGAAGGCTTGCGTGTCGGAACCAGCGACTACTCCAGCACCTTGATTGTGCAAAAGCGCGGTTGGCGACCGTTCCAGAATGGTGACTTTGGTCGTTGGGCAATGTGTGAATATTGTGAGGGCGTGCATCAGACCAGCAAGCGAACCGCCGACAACAACGACATGTCGCAATTGGGAGGGATGTGACATGATCGATGTCTATTGCAACAGTTGTTGATAAGAAAGGAGAAGACAGAGTGTGGTGAAGAGTCCACAAGGTACAATAGCAATATATAAAATTCGGCTAACACGTCATTGCGATATACATGCCGCTTCGATCATCGCAAAGAAGGTAGTCGACCAAGGTCAGAAACTCCACCGATAGTGAGAACCAGTCTTTTCTTCTTGTGAGCGCTGCTACAGTGCACAGAACTAATCGAGTATGGCTTGCGGTCGTGAAAAGCCGATCTGCAAAGCATCTACCGTAAAAGCGTCGTAGGTGACTAACGACACGATGCCCATCATGTTATAGGGGACTCATTTCGGGGTTTGAGAGAGCAGGTGGTCCTTTCTCTGAACGGGGTGATTTGACATGTTTATTGAAACAGGATTGTAATCGTCTTGCGTAGCTGTAATGTCTGTGGCAATCTCTTGTGCATTCGAAGTTGCACAATTCGAATTTTGATCTAACGATGCGAAATCGCGTTACTTCGTCGTGTCTCTGTTTTACAATCGGGAAACATGATATACGATCGCGTATATAAAAGAGTTATGATGCTATTACTTGTACATAGGAAAATGTGCATCTGCTGCTCCAAGCAGGTGGTATGATACATGCGCTTTGACCTCGGCCGGTGATGCCAATGTTGGAAGAGCGTAGACGATATTCTGCTTAAGCGAGCCACTCGCCAGCGACCCAGCGGTTGACCATCTCGAGGGACGCAACGGGCTGATCGTAAGGGACCATGTGACCACCACCGTCGATTCTCATGAAGGTGAAGTTTCCGCTGCTCTTGACAGCTCCAGCGGTGCTGCCGTCCTTGAGAACATAGTCCTCGAGAGGGGTCTTCTTGAAATCCTTGTGGCCAGGCCACTCGAGCGCCTCGGTCCAGGCTTGGTTTCCGAGCCAGTTCTATAAAATTTTGTCAGCATTATAGGTGTCATAATAACGGCGAGGAGGCTTCCTACGCAAATAAAATCGAGACTACCTGCATAGATGAGGACAGGGATCTCCTTAAGGATGCCAGGGACGAGACGGTGGAAGGGTTGCATCCAGTCACCGGCGAAGAGGAAGTTTCTGTTAATGTCAAAGTTGCAGGAATCGTACTTGCTAACCTCAGCGCCGAGAGCCTTCATGACCTCGGGCTTGTTGAGGTACTCGCTAATCCAGTCGAGCTCGTCGTAGCAGAGGCTGTTACTACCGCACTTCTTGGTGATGTCGTAAGGGTTGCGACCGGTCTTTTGGTAAGGACCGATCATGGCGTTGTTACAGTAGATGGAGGCAGGAACACAAGACCAAACGCTCTCGCTGTCGTAGCAGCTCTGGATCAAGCTCAAGCAACGGGGCAGGGCATTGTCCATGGCCTGGCACTGTTGAGCGTCGAGAACGGCGGGAGAGCCACCCTCGCCACAAGCCATAGGACGGTACTCAGGGTACTGGGTAAGGCCATCGGTAAGACCGTTGCCGATGAGAACGGACTGAAGGTTAATGTTACGCTTCTTGTGAGAAAGGATCTCGGAGGCGAAGACGGGAATGTAGTGACCAGCGTAGGACTCGCCAGAGATGTGGAAAGGCTGGCTAGCGTACTCGGGGAACTGCTTGAAGAAGAGGGTCAACAGAGCGTAGACGTCCTTGCCGGCAGCGACAGTGTTGGTGACAGAGCCGCCACTGTAAGAATAGCCGACGTTGACGGGCTGGTCAAGGAAGATGACCGAGGCGTTGGCGTTCCATGACGAAGGGTTGTACTTGAGGCTGCCATCCTTGTTGATGGATGAAGGGCCAAGCTCCATAAAGAGACCGGTCAAGGACGAGCAACCAGGGCCACCGTTGAGCCAAAGAATGACGGGATCGTTCTTGGGGTCGTTGCGGGACTCGAAGAACCCTAGATCGTGTTAGAGCTAAGCTAGCTTGAAAGGCGAATAAGCGATCGCCACTTACAGTAGAACAAGTGCTTGTCATCCTCCTCATCGTCAAGGTAACCGCTGTATTGCTTGACCTTGTCAACATTGAGATGGCTGGGGTCAACCTTCTTGGTTCTCAGGCTGTAGTTCTCGAGCTTGCCCTCAATCTCTCTCTCCTTCTGGCCCTGGGCGTTCTCGACCCAGACGCTCTGGACGTCGGCACCCTTCATGATATGGTCCCACTCGTTGTCATGCTTGCGGGAGTGGGGCTTGGGCAGCGAGAAGAAGCTGGTCTGGTCCATGGCTTCGGGGAACATGAGGGCGACCTCATCCCAAACCTGGCGAGCCTCGCCGGTCAAGGACTTGAGAGACTCCTGCAAGTTGTGCAGAGGCTTAGACCACGCCTCAGAAGCCTGCTTGGGGGCCTTGAGGATGGACTGGCCAGGAGTGACAGCAGCCGTGGCGGCTCCGATCAGGGAGGCGTATGCGGCGACCTTCATGGCGGCGCAAACAGATGGGGATGATAGCTGTGGAGCTAGTTGTGTGACTTTGTGCTATCAATGCAGCACGCAAACGGTAGATTGGTCGAAAGAACGAGAGGAGAGAAGCAGCGGACCTCGAGGTTATCAAGGTAGGGCAGGTGCGTGGAGGAAGGAGGAGAAAGAGGGTGCCTGAACAGCGGGACGGAAAGCATCAAGGTGCCTGGTGAATCATGTCATGTGCTCCTTCCGTATCGGGAGCTTATCGTTTCCCCAGTGACGTTTTCGCCAGCGCCCGTCGCGCCGAACGGCTTTAGCAGCCTTTGCATGCCGGACTTGGTTTGCATGAATTATCCCAGCCTCTTTTCGATAATACATCCATCATCGTCCCACTATCAGAATGCCGTCGGCTCAGATTAACCAGGTACGCCAATCTCATCTTTCAACTTTGCTGTTTGCTAACAGCCCTGTGCAGCCGTCAAACCAGATCAGGCTCACAAATGTCTCTCTTGTGCGCATGAAGAAGGGTAGGTTCCATGTTCCCTTGCACGCCGTCTATCTTCGTGTCGCGCATTATATTCATATCTACCCGTCGAATTTTGTGCTCATGTTTCTTAGGCAAGAAGCGTTTCGAAGTCGCATGCTACAAGAACAAAGTCCTCGAATGGCGCTCAGGCGTCGAGACCGACCTTGACAATGTCCTCCAAATTCCGAACGTATTCCTCAACGTCTCCAAAGGCCAAGCTGCTCCCTCAGCAGACTTGCAAAAGGCCTTCGGAAAGATGCCCTTGAACGACGTCATTCTGGAAATTCTGAACAAGGGAGAGCTACAGGTTGGCGAGAAGGAACGACATGCCCAGTTGGAAAGAGTGCACGCCGAAGTCATCGACATTGTCGCAGGCAAGCTGGTCGACCCCAAGAGCAAGCGCGTCTACACTACTGGTATGATCGAGAAGGCACTAGATCAACTCAGCAGTCAGAGCGGAAAGGATACCACCACACCCAGCGCAAGCGCTAGTGGCACTGCGACACCCGTGGAAGGCGAGAGCCATGCCGAGCACAAGTCCAAGCCCATGTGGACCGGTGTTGTAACCACTCGTGACGCCAAATCTCAAGCACTGAACGCTATGAAGGCTTTGATCGCGCATCAGCCCATCCCCGTTGCTCGTGCAAGAATGAGATTGAGAATCACATGTCCTACATCGGTCCTGAAACAAGCAGTCAAGAGCGCTCCCAAACCTGGCGATGATGCGGAGGGCGAGGCACAGTCAAAGGGTACAGTCAAGGACAGGATTTTGGGTTATATTGAGCAGGTCGAGAGTCAGGACATGATGGGCGAAGAGTGGGAGGTTGTCGGCTTCGTCGAGCCCGGAAGCTTCAAGCCTCTCAGCGAGTTTGTCAGCGGACAGACAAAGGGCAGAGCCAGAGCCGAGGTTCTGGACATGGCTGTCATGAATGAAGGCGACTAAGAGAGTGTGAACGATGCGTGGTTTGGTCTTCCTGTCATTGCGTTTGTAGCGAACATACCCCGGGAGTTTGGTCTATTAAAAGTGCTTCATTCTTGCTCGGTTTTTGAGTACTTTGATCCTGACTTGCGTGCTCTCTTTCCACAATTATATCAACATGAAAAGAATCGATCCTTCTGATATTGATTAAGAGAGACATATCGACCGCCGAGAGCTCGGTCTGGGATTCTAGACCTTCTGCTGTGATTTCTGTGCCCATACATATACGCAACTTCATGACCGAGACATGTTTATCACTGTGTTTGTGCTGCGAGGGCTTTTTGTAGGATTTCGTTGATTGTCTTGATTCGTAATCACTCTGCAAGAAGTTCGAAACGTTGGATCGGGGCGGCAAGGAGCATTGTGTTTGTCAACGAGAAAGAAAAGGATTTTATTTTCTTCAACAGCACAATGTCATTGAGAGCGGACCACCACAACAACCATAGTCTTGCGCCATATCCATGAAGAAAGCCGAGAGCAGACTGCCTTGGTATTTTTGATTCGGCTGTAAAACGCTGCACCACCACACGCCCCAATATCGTTCCGGGAAAATGCTGTAGGTTGCGAGTCGTTTACTTCTTCTTGCTGACACCGACGGTGCGACCACGGCGGCCAGTGGTCTTGGAGTGCTGACCACGGACGCGGAGGCCCCAGTAGTGGCGGAGACCTCTGTGGGCACGAATCTTCTTCAGTCTCTCGAGGTCCTCACGGAGCTTGGAGTCGACACCGTTGGCGAGGACCTGGAAGTCCTTGCCGTCGACAATGTCGCGCTGTCTGTTGAGGAACCACGAGGGGATCTTGTACTGGGTGGGGTTCTGGATGATGGTGACGATACGCTCGAGCTCTTCGGAAGTGAGCTCACCGGCGCTATGATGCTCGTGTTAGATGCGACTTTTCTTTCCTGTCCGTCCGGGGGCGAGATATGCGTACCGCTTGCTGAGGTCAACATCGGCCTTCTTGCAGACCAAGTTGGAGTAGCGGCGACCGACACCCTTGATCTTGGTCAGGGCGTACATGACCTTCTGCTTGCCATCAACCTGTAAAATGTCATGTCAACACTGTTCTTCTCTGGTTTCATGTCGGCCTCGAAATGCGTGCGCCTGCGACTCTCCGTGTCTACACATGGACGAGGGCAGAATTGGGTATTGGATGGTGCGCGGGATCGAGGCGGATCGTGGGGATGCGTACGTTGGTGTTGAGCAGACGCAGGATGAACTGGAAGTTCGACTTTTCTCCGGAGACGAGCGACATCGTGGCGGTTGATGAGCGATGTTACTGTTTGGGCGGCGCGAATACAGGTCTCTCGAGGTGCTGAGGATTTTCCAAAATGCAAGCGACGCGCGCAGTGCGGTGCCAAGCCCGAGCTAATCGCGCTCTTGGCGTTTTGCTTCCCCAGCCCTTCACTTGTCGACCGACTCCAGAACATCACCCTTGAACATCACCACCCTTGAACATTACCAACCCTTGAACATCACCACCCTTGAACATTACCAACCCTTGAACATCACCAGGAGAAAGTATTAATGCGTGAATTGCCAAAGACTTCTCTCTCATAGCATTCATCGAGTAGCACCTCAGTATCGGATTTGCACCCTTAAACCAAAGTTGCAAGTTCCAACATGCCATCAGCAGTGATCATCCCTTCATTGAATATTGCAGAGGTTTAAGATTGATCAGGTAATTACCGAGCGCTCATAAGAACTGGCGAAGCAATGGACGTGTAGTGTAACAGGCCGATCTCGAATGTCTCAATATCGCTATTGTACATACCTTCTGGCTCAAACGATTGCTGACAGATGTTGGAACAGGCTTTGAAAAGGAGTTGAAAAGCAGTTGGAATGTCACGTCGTCTGAAAAACAACGTTAGGCAAAAGAGAATAGTGATTTCAGATGGTTCATTCGTCATTAGCTAATATACATATTCTGCTTGATCTCCCATTCGGATCTGCATCTCAACCCTCAAATGGTCGGATTATAGGGACTATAATACAAGAATGCCAGCGCCCTGCTTTCAGGTCTGTGTCGTCATTCGCTCCGAGTGACAGTTGCCACTTGATGTATCTGCTGAGGCGTCCCATCGTTAGATGACGAACTTTTCAGGATGGCATGCTCCAAAGTCTGCTCTGCCGGGGGCATCCTCGCGCACGTAGACGCTGACGCTCTTGTCAGCACACTTGAAGACACCATAGCCTCTCTCGTCGATGGTGACAGTGTGACCAGAATTTCCGAGCACATCAGTCCAAGTCTGACCAACTTTAGCGGGACCAACGAACATGCTGCTCTTAGCAGCATTTCCGATGCTCATGATAACAGCGCAGCCATCGGCTCTGTCCCAGGTACCGTGGCGAACCCAACCAATCGAAGTTCTACTCTCGAGATAGTCGGTTTGCTCACCGTAAGCAAAGAGTTTGCGGCTGAGGACAAGAGTGGGCAATTTGCCTTCGCAGGCTGCCGAGGCGGGGTGGGGACCCTTGATTCCGTAGACATCGCCCCAGAAGACGCAAGGCAGGCCTTCACGGCGCAACAGCATGATTGCGTATGCTAGAGGTTTGAAGTAGGGTGCGACGGGAGTCTCAACGGTTTGACCTGGCTGAGTGTCATGGCTGGTTACGAGAGTCTGCGTGTGCTTGTTAGTGATGATGCACTGAGAGGGGGAATGGAAGAATTCGTACGACTGCATTGTTGGGTCGGTGCTGGATCAAGGCGTTCTTAAAGACCTTTCTCAAGTCGACGTCGAGCTTGCTCTTTGCCATTGAGATTTTGGCAAAGTTGCCCAGGAGCGGGATGTCGTAAGCGTAGACGCCTTGTCCCATTCTGTCCATCCACTGGAGGATCTTGGAAACGTTCCCGCTATAGAACTCGCCCATGATGAAGAGATCGCGGTGCTGGCGCTTGGCAGCCTCCTTTGCGATGCGGATCCATTCATGGGTGAACATCCAGCTGAAGTGAGGCACGGCGTCCAGTCTGAAGCCATCGACGCCAATCTCGCTCACCATCCAATCGCCCCATTTCTGGACGTCTTCTCTGACTTCGGCGTTGGTGTAGTCGACGTTGGAAAACATGAGATAGTCTCCGTTGCCCATGCAGTCGTCCACGTCGGTAGCCCAGTCCTTCTTGCGCCAGTTGGGGTCCACGGGGGCACCAGGGCGCGGAAGTGTCTCTGGTGCATCGACAATCTTGTAGACGGCGTTCTTCTCGGTGCGCTGGTCCCAGTCGGTGCCGTTGAAATGCTGCCAGTGCCACTTCAAGCTGCTGTAGCGGTCTCCGCGACCAGGGAAGTAGTAGTGGATCCAGGGTTCGATCTTCTTGGGGGCGCATGTCTGGATTCTGTGGTCTGTAACGTCTCAATTAGCCCGTGTTTCGCATGTGGCAGCTCTACACATGCGTACCTCCACGATCGACCTCAACGGCCCAGCACTCCTCTTTGGCGTCTCCCGCAGTCTTGTGGTTCAGAACAGCGTCCCAGATGACCTTGACTCCCAAGCTCTTTGCCTTGGCCATCATTTCGTCTAGCTCTTCTCTGGATCCCCATTTTGTTGCGCGTGTCCACTTCTGGTCAAATTCGCCGAGGTCCCAGAGATCGTAGCAGTCGTACCCGTTCCCCTGGGGTGAGTTGGCCTTACAGCCAGGCGGGAGCCATAGTGAAGTGATGCCGAGGTCACACAGTGTTTGTACGACCTCTGCGAGACGGTTCCAGTGGTCGCCGGGCGTGTGCCATTCAAAGGCTTGGAGGAGAGTTTGGTTCTGAGGTGTCGGTGTTCCTGTCTTGCCGGTTTGTGCTGGTTGCACCGCCGGTGCGCCTCCGCTTGTGGATGCTACGTCATGGTCAACACTTCGCCAAAATTTCGTTTCGGCACTTCGTAGAACCTACTCTTTGTCAAAGAGTCCAGTCGACTCTCGACCTTTTGAAGTTTGCTGCGGAACCAAGAAGAGGACATGCTTGCGACGTTGATCAAGAAACTAGAAGAGAAGGTCTTCAAGATCAAGTCGATGTTTCGGAGTGTGTACGGACCAACTTATTTATGTTTGCTGGACTCGAGTCATTGATGCCTTAATTTCACCTGTAGTACTCCTCACTGATTCTTGGTGTTCCAAGTGAGTCGGGAAGAGATGAAGGCGCAGCAAGCAGGTGTGAACAACTCAAGTGAGCCTGAATAAGCTGATGGATCAGGCAAGTGAGAGTGGTGGAGCTTGACGATGAATAAACACGGTTGAGGAGGCTTGCGTAATCATTCATGTGTAGACGAGAAGTGAAGGAAAGTACATCGCGTTATGGGGATATCAAGGTGAAAACATTAAACACTAATCGCCAATGAAAGTATCGTTGCATCAAGCAGCATCCAGCCTCCCCTTATGCTAAAATCTGTCACTTCCAGCCATCTCCTGCGGCCACGCCTGGAGTCGTCTGGCATGTAAAAATGCACAATGTTTTTCAGATCGGTATAAACGTCTGCAGAGAGCCGCCAACTACCACGCTCTCAGGGAGGCTACCCCTAACAACGCTGAAATTGTGCTGTTGTATAGTTGTACGCGTGACAAAGCTTAGCATACGGGGGGAGAAGGAAGAGAAAAGAAATTACGAGTGAAAAATATAAGGAGGAATCCGAAGCGCGAGAATGGCGTATCTTGTCTTTCAATACCTGAGCTTGCCGACAAGGCCGAAGGTATATGCACATTCGCGTTCCTATCCATGGTTAGTGATTAAAGATTTGACACTGAATGAGAGGAGACAACTTACAGTCTTGTGTTGAACCATGTAGGTGTTTGCTTTTGAGGCAAGGACTCCACCAGTGTTTCCTGGTCCGACTCTGTCTTCCCACACGCTGACTGCGATACCGGTCCTGGCGACCCTCTCAAAACAACTCTCGCCCAGAGTTACATCCAACAGTGTCTCACCTCTAGTTTTGCCACTGACCAGAATGCGTTTTTCAAGGCCTACTGTTCGTGGACTCACTGGCTGCCCAGGGGGTGGCCTTGGAGGAAGTAGAATTGACAGCCGTGCTGAACCCATGTCTCTCCATTTGTTCTGTGATTCACGTATGTAAAGTCGGATCTTTGCATTTGTGATACCAAGTGGAGTCCCTTGCGACGGATCATAGACAAGCGGAGTTGATGCTCCAGAAGAGAGTGACTCGCTTGTACCACTCCGACTACCCTGTCGAGATGTGATCGTGCTCTTAGCAATGTTGAAAAGTCGGCTGTTGCCGTTAAATCTACGCAGAGCAGAAAAGGCAGTATTCATGGTACCGACAGAAGAATCTGTTATTGCAGATGGTGCTCGAGATGCCTTGGAGCGGTACGTGTTGCTTCTTCGTAGAGGATTGTGGAACCATGAGCCATTCGAAGCGCGCTGGTCGTTACGCTGATCCATCGCGGCAGACCATGTACTTTCAGTGACGGGTCCGCGTGCGTTCTGAAGAGCAATATATGTAGGGTTGTTAATTCGAGCCATGTTGATAAATGAGTACAGCACATCGCATTCTTCAGCGCTGCGAGAACGAAACATGACATTATTGCTTGCGCGTATCAAAGAGCTGGGTGTGGGAGGTGATCTTATCGAGATGTCAAGCGCTGTCCCGCGACGCAAAGGGACCAAAGGCGTGACCTCAAACGCTATCAGGGGTTGGACGCCCCTGCCTGAGGGGCTTGTCAGATCACTTCCAACTAATCCAGTTGGAACGGCGTCGTTCATGTCAAAAGCTTCAATCAGTCCTGGAGTGACAACGATAACACACTCATCGGGGTGCAATACCTCCCATGCACCGCGATCAGACCACGAGAAGATTGACGCAACAGTTTTTGAGGCATTTGTCGCCTGATGGGGAACGGTTCGATAGGGTGCTTGGGAGGCAGAATTGGATGGACCAAGTGTAGCTGTTGGCAACGATGCAAGTGATTCTGGCGGTGTCGCTTTCGCTGTCTTCTCAATGAAAGGCAAATTGGGCGACACAACGTCCTTTGCACCTTCCAAAGCATCTTCGGATGAATCAGACGTGATAGACTCATCGTCGTCTTCGTCCTCGGGATAAGACGAATCACTCTCAGTTGACGACGGGGTTGTGATCGACGGTTCGTACTCATGTTTGAGAGGGGAAGATGATCTACGATGTCTCTTCAGAAAGTGGGGCGTAAAAGAGGGAATGGAGAATCGTTTCGGCTTCGGAGGTGGCAAGTCCTTATCCTTGCTAGAAACATCACCCAGTATGTCATCAAAGCTGACGCCTTTAACGCTTGGTCGGCGTTTTTGCAATTTAGAAGGTGCCGAAGAAGGCTCCCTCATCTGTGCAGCCTGCACTTGATCTGTACTGCCAAACAATTCAGGAGGCTGAATTGGTGAGTTTGGCTCGCTTGTTTGGCGCCTTGAAGTACGAGGGGGATCAAATGTCGGTACTGACGATACTCTGCGATGGAGCTGTGGCCGTATCTGACTTGTCGAGGCCATATAATCGTCCTCTTTCTCAGATTCGTCAGATGAGATCGTTGACGAAGGCATCCAAACGCTGTACTCGTTTTTGGACTGCGAAAGAGTGGATTGGCTCGAGAACGAGCTCAGGGTGGTCCCAGTATTGGACCTCGACGTCTGATGAATAGGTCGCTCTGGATTAACTCGGGTCTCTTTCTCAAGAGGGAAATGTAACGAAGACCGAGATGAGCTGGGTGACATAGGCGGAGACGATCTGTGGCGTGTTGCTTTTGATCTTCGCAGGCCAGAGACATCTGCCGAACACACATCACTGACAACGGACATCGACTCTCGAAGCTGTGAGCTAGGCAGGGCAGAGGCCCTTTGAACCTCTCTGGGGCTTGAGGGGACAGATTCATGTTGTGGTCTGCTGTCTGGCATGGACGGATCAGACGCTCTGCCATAATCGGAGGCGGCCGTGGCTGCGTCCTTCACACCGTGGTCAGAAACCCAGCTCCTTGATGAAACCGGTCTTTCGCCGATCGGTATCTCGATTTCTTTGGTCCAATCACCACTTCGACGCGCAGGGCTCGCAACAGGTGATATAGCCCCTTGTGATTGGTAGCTCAAAGGTTTCTGAAGATTAGCAAGGAAGCTAGATTGCCTTGCCAGAGATGGAGGAACAGGGCTGAGCCCAAGCATATCCACCCACTCAAGCCCTGTGGACTCATCACCGGCGTGTAAGGACAAGAGTTCATGCCAGTCCTGACCGTTAGAGTTCCGTCCCCGAATCATCATGACTATATCTCCGGGACCAGTACCAGCTCTTGCAGAAACAGTATTTCTGCTCAAAGGAGGGAAGAGCAGCCAGCGGCCTGTGTCTGAGACTTCGCAGATGAGGACATCTCCACCTTTTCCTCGACCTGGAGAGTCATCGCGTATCACAATCTCAATCCTGCAATCCAACTGCTGACCGCTGGAGTGGATGATATCCAAGTCGAAGTAGTCTCTTGCATGGACACATCGAGTGGCATCGATGTTCACACCTTTGAGTAGGGCGAGACTCTGTGGATCTCTGGCGCGAGTGGGATCGATGCCCGCTGCCGCCTCATCTTCTAGACGAGCCCGTTCCTCGTTGGATCTCCGGCGGGCCTCTGTCACCAGCTCTTGGTACTTGTCGGACATTGTACTCGCCAAAGAGGATGGGGCAAGGAAGTTGATGCCCTAGACTTGTCAGTATCTCGACAACACGTAGTAAGTAGTGAATCTTGTTCATATATACCTTGAACGTTTTGGCGAGGTACTTGAGACGTACAAGGGGCCTCTTGAGTAAAAACGCAACATCCACTCTCTCGCCATCGCCATTGATTAAGTCGCCATCGCCGTTCCTTAGCAGCCCGTCGTCCCACCGACTACTAGAGTTAGTGTCAGCAGGTGCAAGATTGACCACGACATCCTGGAATCCCATCCTCCACGCCTTTAGATAGTCTGAGTAAATGCGAGTAGCTCCTTGAGCCCATGACAAAAGCGCACTGTTATCACTCTTCGGAACTCGACGATGGTGCGCTTTTAAACGTTCAAGAGCAACGCCCATATCTACGATAGGCTTCGTGATAGTCGCGTCATCTGTAGCGGAACGACCGAATAGACCAGCAGCAACTGCTGAGTCTGACTTGGAAAGGACGCATGACAGAAGGACAGGAATAACTCCATCCACCAAGGTGCGAAGTTCCCGCTGATATTTGACTTCATCTGCGGTAAATTCGTTCCAGAGATCTTGAAGCGTTGCCTTCTCGAGTCTCGTCCGGTTGGTCCTTATACTACGAGCTGAGACAATGCTCTTAGCATCACCCATGGGCAGTGATAGAACAGACATGAGGTCATCATGGCGAGTCAATCTACGCTTGAGCCCACTGGTGCTTCTCATGGATCCGGGATGCTCCGGCACGATTGTATCTTGCTCGGAAACCTCTGATAGGGTTGCAGTCTCTTGCAACGTCTCCGCTGAAGCGATGGTGGACAATCGTTTCCCAGTCGTGGGGAATCGGCGCCGAAGATTTGCACCTGGCGCGTGTTTGCTCATATGAACGTCTGGAGGCAAGGTGTTGATAGGTACTGAAGATGTAGCATAAGACAAATCCTCACTGCAAAAGCTTGAGGGTGTAGACTCAGATATGGTACCAAGAGTCTCCTTCGGTCCAAGAACTTGTTCGGAAGGGCTTCGAGATGCGATTCGGCCAGTAGCTTCTCTGTCGTTGTTATGAACACCTGGAGCAGCGGAGTCCTTCCGCTTGGATAGGTCCTCTTTGCTCGATCTCTTTTCCGACCGGCGTCGTGGTGCTGCAGTAACTCTATCATCGTCCTTGTGTTGCACAGAGTTGTCCGAAATGAACGGATCAGGGGTACCACCAAGCCATGCTTCGATCCTGTTCCCAAAGACTGGCACTGTCGCAGGTGCTGCGTTGGAATGAGACTGTCCAACAAAGTTTTCCGCTTTTGGATTATCGACTGAGACGTCTTTTGGATCAAGCGTTTGTGGAACAGTAGATGCCACTCGTGGTTGCTTTCGAGTTCGAGCATTTCGAGTGCTGATACTGTCATCCGGGTCTAAAGTCTGCGCAATGGACCTGTTGTCCGTCTCTGCTTCAGAAGCCGTGGGCGAACCATGGCGGCGACGTAACCTGCGTCGACGGTCCGAATTGTCGCGGCTTACTTCGCGAGCACTCCTTCTGTCTTTGTCTTTTCTTGGCTCATCTTTGATGATCTGGTCGAGTTCATGTCGTGATGTACGCTGTTTCGAGCCGCCTGAGCTGTTGGGTCGATCACTGTCGCTTTTGGGTGTGCGTTCCTTGGGACGTGTGCTGGGGGTTTCTTTCATAGGTGTCACTCGGATACCGTCGTCATCTGGTCTCATGGGCCTAACTCTGATGCCATCGTCGTCCTTCTTTAACTTCGGAGAAGGCTCATCAGTCTTGTACACGGTAGTTCTCTTGATGGTATATGATTTGGGGTCCGACTTGGGCGTGGCATGTGGTGTTTTGGTAGGTGAGCGGTCTTTGCGCCAGTGAGCATCACTGACCACACGCTTTATTGGCGCGCCAGCATGTTTAATATCCGAATCCAGGTCGTTCCGAGGGGTACTCTTCTTTCGGATCCAAGCTTGTCGCTCTGCGTCCAGCTCTCGGGGCGTCAAAGGTGATTTGGTTGGAGACGACTGTCGGCCTCTCTTGTCTGAGTCCGTCCGAGGCTTATCCTGTGGGGGCTTACTCGTCCTTTTGGCTGGCTTGATTGCCTCGGATTCGTTGTCGTACTCGACCGTAATCACATTGTCATCATCTTTTGCAAGCGCGACTCCGGCGCTGTCAGCCTGCCATTTGCAAACTCGTTGGCGAACTTTCTCCGTATCGTATGGGCCGGTTTGCTTCCCGATGTCAAGGTCGCCTTTCTTCATGTGTGATCCCGTGCTTTGAATCGACAGTTCCGTATTGAAGGGATTAACTATGTGCCAGGTGTGTCGCTACTGGGGATTGGCGATCAGGGACAATGTACATGGAGAAGGTTGCTCAATTGCGGAATTGAGTATCAGTCTAGGCCAGAGCGAGCAATTGTTGCATGAATCTACCTGGCGACACTGATGTGCGCCTGCGGAAAAAGTGATTCGAGGGTTTGGGCAGTGAGGTTGTGCTATCAAACATGTCAGCAGTCATCGCACACTCAATTGCTCATGATCGGTTTCGATATGCATACGGTTTCAACGGCGAACGTGGAGAGAGCTGGACCCTGACGGCATGTGGCATGTGTCAAACGGCGGGGAAAATGGTCCTTTGTTGTCACAGCACTTCAGGCCTGACCGAGTACAGTGATTGACGATAGAGCTCGTGAACGGAGCAAAACCTGGACGGCGCATGGACTGTGGATGAGGGCGAGGCTTTGTGTTTACACACCCCGGGTCGGAAGGTGCGACCGCCAGCCGCGCATCCACTCAATCCCAGCCCTTCGCAAACGAGACCACTAATTAACTACCTGATGCATCTGCATCTTTTGCCTTTTCCTGCCGGACAACCTGGCTAAACCTGATCCAAGCCTACTTGCAACAGTGCACTCGTTCTCGACAATTCTTTAGTCATATATCATCCGACTTTGATATGTTCTTTCTGACACGGTCGCACATCACCAATTCCTTGACAACACACCGGGTGGCAGAAAATGTCTGTGCGTATCTAAAAGGTCAACAGTCCAGCTTTGATCTGATTAAATATATGCAACTACACATTAGCTCATTCTCTCTATCGACACACACTGCCTCGCATTCTATTAATCGCCTTAGATGGTCTTTTTCGAGTCTTGAAGCGCCTGGACTTGTCGAATGGCGTCCGCGCTGGTCCTAATACTATTGTATAAAAGTACTGCATCACTGTCAACAATGTCCGATCCCAACAACAAACTGCCGATCCAAAGTACTTACCACCAGGTATCACAATCCAGAAAAAGTTGGCACCAAAGTAGTATCCCCAGAAGTAGTACGCCTCTGGTCGCGAATACTCGATGCCTAGGTAGTAGTAATCTGCCATACTGGTTGCATAGTACAGCATGTCACCATAACATTGCCCAAGACTCACTGCCGCTTGCAATGGGTGCCTCAATGGATGATCGATTGCAATCAGCACCGCAACTACAAAGCTCAATGGGCCCCAAAGTACCTACGGCGAGTTTCTTAGTTATGCCGCTGCTACCGAATGAACGAGGAAGAGGGTCAGAGCAAAACTTACAGCAGTCATAGCCTCAACACAGAAGACAAATGTATTTTGTGTCAAGTATCTCGAGTCCGACAATGCGTACTCCTTCCACAGCTGCCCGAAAAAAGTCTGCAACCCTCCCAAATTCGCGTTGTTGTACGCAAAATAGCCTACAAGAACAGTCAATCTTCTTGGTTGCGCTCCAGCAACCACGTTTTGAACGCACCTTCAAAGAACAAGTGTATGCATCCACACAGCACAAACCACATGACCGTGAGCAGTTCAGAGGTAGGCAATCTTGGATTCACCTTTTTGACAGCGAGATATGTCAACCCAAAGATGGCAATGCATCCGGCTACGAAAGAGCCCAAGAGCGACAAAACAGTAGATTCATTGGCCGAATAACCGACAATGGTTGCATCTGATGGATAGTAGGGGTGTGCGGCCTCATAGCCAGTCATGTTGTTCATCAAAGCCTGGAGAGGTAAAGATATAGTAGAGTCCCCAGAGCCCGCCATTGGACACAGAGAAGCCTTGTTGAGCAGATGGCAAAAGGAAAGAGACCAGAGACGAGAGTCGAATGGAAGGAAGTCCAAGGACAAAAAGAACATCAGTTTCGATGAGACCCGAGATCATAATTGCCGGTCAAGGCACCCAACACACAACGGCGTGTATTCAATCATAAAATCACTTCAAACAATGATGACGAATCGACGATACCATCACTCGACCATTTTGCACGCTATGGATCAAGGTTGACAAATCGGAAGGACAGGGAATGTGATCGGCCCGCGAAGGTGCCTGAGATCGATCGGATGGGGCTTGATAATGCGCCACGCTGATCAGATCATGGGAATCGCTGAATTCCATACCGTCAGGTCTTGTGATTTCTCATAGGGAGCACAGAAGCAGAAACAAGAAGCCGGTGTACGAGTAGGTATTATTGTCTCGAAATTGTTTGCTGCGAGAGAATATTTTGCAACCCCAGGTTTGAACGGGCAGATGTCATTGCGCATGGCTGGGATTCCCGGAGAGGAAGTCCGTCGACTATTTAGGTCGAATCAAAGAAGACTTCTCTCACCACATTCTGGGGATCTGTCACAAATGTAGCTTCAGAAATGCACAATCGTGTTCAGTCCGAGTGTCATGCCAATCGAAAGCGTGACAAGCATATCGTCACTATGGTCGGCCGCGCTGACCACGAAAGCACCTTGTGTCTCCGCAACCTGCAAGTTCGAAGATCTGAATGTAAACGCACAGCTGCAGCGTTTTGCTGCGGAGTGCACGAGATATAAGACAGTTTCCGTGACCAATGCCGATATTCTGTTGAAATCCTAGAGTTGGCATAAACGAAACGGAAGAGGCCTCATCAAGGAGGGCGAAAAGATGTGCATAAAAGTGGTCATTTCCAACGCTCAAACTGCACTGTATCCGCCACGACTGCTATGACCCTGAACCATACCAACGATTGAACGTCCCCAGTCCTTGACAGTATAAGGGAACTCCCGCCAGAAATCGGCATGGGGAACAGAGTCAAAGCCTTCTGCGCCGTACTTGCTGCGGTTCAAGAAAGAACCCATGATCAAGTACGTTGCGATCAGCAAAAAGGCGCTGTAAGGAACATTAGCAAAAGCGCAGTTTCGAGGATCAGCGAATCTTACATGATAAGGAACCAGGTGAAAAAGCCCCAGTGACTGCTGGACTTGTTGCCAGAAGAGGGCTTGTGTTCTGTCATGCCTTCGCAGGCGTATTTTGTCTTCCACTGCAACCGCAGGACATCAAACTCATTATCACCCTCTCCCTCGGACTTGTAGCTGACGAGCTGAAGACTTGCATCCTCGGCAGGCTTTTCCTTGTCGTCCTTCTTATCATCCGTATCGTCGCGCATCAGCAAGCCTGCAACATTTTCCTCCTCAAGCTTATCGCGCGAATCACCCTCAGCACCCTCAAGTCCGGTTCTGTTGCGATCACATTGGAACTCGATAATTGCCTTTTGCTGGCGACCATTGGACTTTTCGAACGGGTATTTTCCTCCGTGTAGCTCAACTCTTAAGCCTTCCTTGTTCGCATCATCGTGGGAGGCTGAGTTCTTCAGGCGGGTCCACTCCGGGTCCAGGAATCTGCCATGAGAGCCTGCATACTGGCCGGCGATAGGGATGACTCTCCTGATGGTACTAGAGTTGTCGGCAAGATTGTAGTCGTATTCAATACCACAAGCTATGACGCATGAGCACCAGAAATAAGAACAGAGGTAGAGTTACAAACCGTATGTGCCAGTCTGGCATTCGTTGTCTTTGGGGACGCCTTTCGTCCTCTTGAGCGGGTTACAGATGTCGATGGTAAAGGTGGTGTTGGAAAGGCTCGGGGGCGTTTCTTCGATCAGATGCACAGCATGGGGACCGGCAAGTTCGGAAAGGTCGAAGTGCTGGTCTTTGACCAAGACGTCCTTGCAATCAAGGGTGATAGCACTGGTGGAAGTTGCGGAGAGGAGAATCAAAGCGGGTAACGACCCGAGCATGCCGCGTGCCCACATGGTTCTGAGGACTTGTCAGAAAAGGTCGCCGATGTGGATTTCCGCAAAGTAGATGGACCGCCTGCGGTAAGACGGGCGAAACAGAAGGGCAGAGAAAGAAGGAGAAGGGGAAAGTATGAGCTGTATAGGAAATGAGAGGAGATTGGAGATTGGAGATCGGAGAGAGTGACAAGACGGCAAGATGGCGCGCCAAGAGCCGGCCGGGACCCGCAATGAGGAGGGAGGAGAGTGCTCTCTCTAGACTCTAGCATCACACCTGTGTCCTCCCACATCTGCCACGACCAAGGCATAGACCCAACACGCACCATGTCTCGTCATGCTCGCATCGAAGAAGTGTCGGACAGCGACTCGGAGCCGTCCGAGATGGATCCCTCGGACTTTGACCCTGGCCTTATGCAGTCCATCATCCAGCCCGCCAACATTCCATCCACTGCGCCTCAGCAATCGCAACAGCAGCAACCTGTCCTACAGCCTCACTTTCCTGGCCGTCCCCCGCCAGATCAGAACGCCGAACTCGAGCGTACCAAGCACTACCAATGTCTATACCCCATCTACTTCGATTCAACTCGCTCGCGCGCCGAAGGAAGAAGGGTTGGAAAGAATGAGGCTGTCGCAAACCCCCTAGCCCAGGACATCGCCAATGCCTGCTCGCAGCTACCTGTCGGTGGCCGCGTTGTCTTCGAGCCTGCAAAGACACATCCCAAGGATTGGGCGAACCCTGGCCGCGTGCGTGTCTTGGTCAAGGAGGATGGCAAGCCCTCAGGGAACGGTTCCATCAAGAACAGTGCGCCATCCAGCTGACTCCACGTGAACGTCCCAGAACTAACCTCACACAGAGCATCAACTATACAAACTAGTCGCCGATTACCTACGGGCACATCCCACCACAGAAGAGTCGCCCATGCGTATGCGCATTGCCGGCCTTCCACCACCGACCAAACCCATCCCGCCGCCAGCTGCACCTAAAGGTTGGAAGATGGGTACGATATTACCATTACATTCGCCCGCTCTGAGCGGTGGAGGCGTCAACGAAAACTACTTTAAGGATATGATGCAGGAAATGCAAGGCATGCAGGGCCAGCCAGGTATGCCAACCCTGCCCGCCGGTATGGAAAGCATGTTTGGCGGAGGCTCCCCTGCGCCTGAGCCACCCGTTTCAAAGAAGAAGGACAAAAAGAAATCCAAAGCCTAAACGCCTAGCCAGTTCCTGGAATGCCCAAACACCTCACACCTTTCTAATATACATAATCTTGACATGAACGCTTGATATGAACATTTACGACGTCTTGATGACCTTAGGTGGGGTCATGGGCAGCTCGGTCTTGAACACCCAATCCCAGAAGCGGCTGGTGACACCAAAGCCGTTCTCGTAATCGGCAAAGTGGTGCGCCAAGTGGTACTTCTTCAGCTCGCGCCAGTAAGCAGGGAGGCTACAAACACGTCAGTTCGGATCTTCACGAATTAAAGAGTGATGCGACTCACGTCTTGTGATGCAAGAAGTAATGCGTCAGATCGTAGCAAATGTATCCAAAAATACCACCACAGAAAACCGCAGTGGCAGCGTTCCAGTCGTAGAAAAAGACAGCGTGTGCGAGATACCAGAAGGGTGTGGCGAGAACGAGGAAGAGTGTTGGTGGCATAACCAGACGCAGTCTATCCATAGGTAGGTAGTGGTGAATGCCGTGAAGTAAGAAATGCAGAGTAAGGCCAACGCGATTGTCAGGTAGGTATTGGTCCAGATGGAACAAGAAGCGGTGCAAGACGTACTCGACCAGCGTCCAGATGCAGAGGCCAGTGATCCAGTAGGAAGTAAGACCAACAGTGGAAAGTCCTTGACTGGAGAGGTAGGTGCCGTAGGCGACGGGAGGCACCCAAACGGTAGGTACAACCCACCAGGGCGTCTTGCTCAGGGGCTCGAGGAAGTTGCCGAACAGAGGGGCGCTGTCTCCACCCTTGTAGTGACGGGGACGGTGGACTTGTTCAAGGTAAAAATCCTTGGTGAAACCACCCCTCCATACCTGCATCAAGAGAGGCTTGTTGAGGTCGAGGAACTTGTGTGTGCGGTAATCAGATGAAGCATCCGTCTCTTTAGACAAGTCTTCTTCGCAAGACATTCCAGTGTTCTCGTACAAGGGCTGGTTGACGCCGTCTTTGCGCAGCTGCTCGGCGCCAGCCTCTGAAGGCGGAAGGGGTACAATGTCGGCTGGGTGGGTGCTATTGGTGACGGACTTCATGACAGGCTCAGTGGCAACAAAGCCGACGAGGTAGTCGTCCAGAATCTCCCAGGCAGATTCCGAGTGGAAATGGGAAGCCGTGTCGTCCATGATGTCCTTGACATCCTTGCCGCCATAATCAACAATCAGGTCGCCGCCGCCGGGATGATCCTCGAGGAAAGGAGTAATGTCGTAGACCTTTGTGCCGACAGTGACATAACAGGACTTGGAGGTGTTATGCGCGGCGACGTCGGCCTGAGGAATGGTGGGCAATGTTCTACCAGGCATTGTGTCGCAAAGAGCCGATCAGGTGTATGCCGGAGAGCGGCGGGCGGAGCGAATTGGATAGAGAAGAGAACAGGCCTTTGATGGATACGGCGATTGGCGATTAGAAGTCAAAAACAAATTGAGAGTGGAAAGAGGAAGATATAAGAGTCTCCTGAAAACGTAGGCAACAAGGTTGAAAACTAAGTGAGGTGATGGGTGGCGTGCCATGTGAGGACCCTTCTCAGGGAAATTGAAATCGGACCCAAACATCTCGCTCGGGCCGCAGCTTTCCGCTGACTCTTGCCGCTTCGTCCGCTCTTTACTGTTTACAGTATCAAATGCACATCTGCCTTGCTTCAGCTTGTCCGCCACTATTGGAGTCTTGCGGAGAGGGTCGCCGTCCTCGACAACTCGATCGTCGCATGGTAGTCTTGCAGGTCTTGTTTCTGCTCGAGAAGGCGATTACCGTTTGCTCTCATTTGTTTTTGCAGATGGAACTAGAGCGCTTCGCCAAGCAAGCTTCGCGACTTCCCTCGGATTGAATTTGCTGAGCTGCCGCCTCTCCTCTCTCTTCACTGCCGACAGCTATTATCATTTTTGATCTTGATTCCGTGTATATCCATCGTCTTCATACTGCCTATCACACTCCAATCAGAACCCACTGCATCTTTCAACCCAACACGCGTGCCAATCACTGACGCGCATCCACGCCGCAAGTCAGCGCAAGCCTTTGCTCCACTTAGTTTTCTTACCAACCAGACACTATGGGCGCCCTAGACATCTCCGTCGAAGAACTCCTCGAATCTGCACAGAGAGACGCTTCCGCTCAAGAAGCTCAGAATGCCACCACCAACAAGGATGATGATGGTGCCCGCTCCCGTCGCGGCACCACAGCTGATGTCGACATGAAAGACTCGGACAACGTCTCTGCTAACGGAAGCACCCGTAGTAGACGTAGAGACCGCAGTGGTGACCGCTCTTCACGCCGCCCTGATTCGCGCGATCGTCGTGAGCGCTATCGCTCCAGCGGTGGTGACTTTTACCGCGGAAACGGTCGTAACAGAACTAGATCCCCCTCAGACGACGACAGATACTACCGTCCTTCTGATCGCTCCCGCAGAGACGACGACCGCCCACGCCGTCGCGACAGAGAGCGTGGTGACCGCCGTTCGCCCCGTCGTGATCGCGGCGACTCATACCGTGGTGGACGCGCTGCTCGTGATAGATCTCCCCCTCGCCAAAGAACTCCCGAGCCCACCGACGACGAGCGTGATCGTCGCACAGTCTTTGTTCAACAACTCGCCGCTCGTCTACGCACCAAAGAGCTCGAAGCATTCTTTGCTCAAATTGGTCCGGTCAAGGAGGCTCAGATCGTCAAAGACCGTGTCAGTGGTCGCAGCAAAGGTGTTGGATACGTGGAATTCAAGGAAGAAGAGTCGGTTCAGAAGGCACTTGGCTTGACCGGTCAGAAGCTACTTGGTATCCCCGTCATTGTACAACTCACAGAAGCTGAGAAGAATCGCCAGGCTCGTGTAGCAACTGGCCAGCCCACGCAATCTAACGGCATACCTTTCCACAGGCTTTATGTTGGTAACATCCATTTCTCCGTCACCGAGGAAGATTTACGCGACGTCTTTTCGCCATTTGGTGAGCTCGAGTTTGTCCAATTGCAGAAGGAGGAGAACGGACGCAGCAAGGGTTATGGTTTTGTGCAGTATGTTACCAATACCACCTAACATTTGCTGCTTATGCTGACCATTCTAGATATGTTGATCCCGCTCACGCAAAGGCAGCACTCGCCGACATGAATGGTTTCGAAATCGCCGGTCGCCCCATCCGCGTCGGTCTTGGTAGCGACAAATTCACCCCTGAGTCCACCGCAAGCTTATTGCAACGCTTTGGTAGCCAGAACCAGGCTGCTCAATTCCAAGGATCGTCTTTCTCCGGCGCTGGAGGCCGTGGTGCGCATGCTGGTGGTAACAACAACTTTGATCGTGCCGGCGCCCGCGAAGAAAAGGGTACTGGCGGTGCCAGTGCTCTTGACGACGCCGATGTCGGTGGCGTCAACTTTAACAACTTCAGCAGAGACTCCCTTATGCGCAAGTTGGCTCGTACTGAAGACCCTGCTCCACAGACTCAGGCCGCTTCCTCCCGCCCTCATGCTGATGCCAAAAAGAATGTCCTGCACACTCCCGCCCCCAGCCGCTGTATTGTTGTGAAGAATGCCTATGACGAAGCCACGTAAGTTTCGTTCTTCTCGCTCTATCTGACCTATATGTTGACATGTCTACCAGGCAAACCGATCCCCATTGGGCCAAAGACCTCGAGGAAGATTTCAAGGAAGAATGCAGTTCCAAATACGGCAAAGTCGTTCATATCGGTGTCTTCCGCGACAGTTCTGACGGCGAGATTTATGTCAAGTTTGCCGACATTGCTGGAGGCGATAGTGCCCTCAAGGGCCTCAACGGCAGGTACTTCGATGGCCGCACGCTGACGGCCACGCCAGTTGTTGATGCTGTCTACAACATGAATTTCCCCAAAGCTGCCAGCCTCTAGGAGTTGCCTGTCATACTAAGGAGAGAAAAGGATACTCGATGAAAAGAAAAACCATACGATGGTTCATAACTAGTGCTGACGGCGCAGATTGCGTTCTCCCACCCGAGCTAATGCTCATGGCCCACATTGGATTATGTCTGCTCAATCAAGGTATAGCCACAGCACAACTTCTTCGTCGCTTCTCATTAAGAATTGCGCACTGCTGAGCCAACAGCCCTACAGTCTATTCCGACTCATTCTGACTCGGTCTTACCCTTCTCACATAGCGTCTAGTTTGAGAGTGTTCATACGATGGTATTGCGGGAAGCAGAAAGTTCTGGCGTTCTAACGAAATGCATTCGAAGAGCATGGCAACAAAATGATTGGCAGGAGCGAGAGAACAGAAGGAAATATGAACAAAGAAAGACAGCTTGACAATGTATCTCGATTGCATAGCGAAACACAACCTGTGAATATTTCTGCACGACCACTCCTCTTTACCCATTGCCATTTTCAGTCAACTCTGTGGTACTTGAGCACCTCTATGGTGTGTGCATGTTCCCTTTTTACTTGTTTCCTCCCTCGCTCACAGTCATCTTCTCAATCCTTCTTCTCCAGAGAGCACCGACACCCCTGTCGCCGCCCAATCTAGCCAAGGTAGGCACAGGACTCAGGCCGTCCTTGGAACGATCGGCGGTAGAACGTTTAGGTGAAGCAGGGTAGATAGGGAACGGTACAGCTTCTTTAGGTGGACTGCTATCACTTTCCGCACGCCGCCAATTAAAGAGACGAAATGGTAAATCAGGGGGTAGTCCTGCAGTGTTGTGGCTTGGCGGAGAGAAAGGAGAGGAGCTGCCATCCAGGAAGGGATTTGTGACACACTCCGAATATGAGGACGAGGGCGGGTTTGGCGAAGGCGTTTTGATCGTATCTGGGGAGATGATCTTTAGGGAGGTTGTACTGGTGGGACGATGACGTGGTGTCAAGTTGGTAGAATCTTTTCGACTTGCTGTACTAACGATGCTTGCATCGAGAAGGATGTTCCTCTCCTCCCAAGTTTCTGACTGGACTTCAGGCTGACATTGTCTTCGAATTGGCTGATTGGACTGAGGTGGGGGTGCGGGCGACAACGAGGCAGAAGGAAGGCAATGCTGAGGGGCGGGTGAGCTCTGAGTAGAGTAGTATTGTTCAGGCGAGTACAGATCAGTGGAAGGATCGTGGGCCGAGATCGGTTCAGGAGGGAGCTGTTCGGGCGAGTAACGTTCAGAGACTTGCTGCCCTACTGTGACAGCTCTTTGGCGACTGTGACCTTCGCCTAAATGCTGTTTTTTGCCTCCTCCAATGGTGTTCAACCCAGTTCCATCAGAATCTTGGTGACCGGTTGTGGCAGCCGTCTGGCGACTGGACACTCTCTTTGGCTGCACATACGGCATGCCTCCTAGCCCAAGATTTCTGTCCGGTCGCTCGCTCGTAGCCTCCTTTCGCTGACGAGCCCACCTTCTAGCTTCCCGGAGTTTCGTGCCCATCTTGTCCATTTTGGCGAGAGCAGTATCGACACAGTCGACATCGCCCACGATATACCTCACCCACTCGCGACAAAAGCAGACACGAGTACTGAGCATATCCGATCTTCGCATCGAACCAAGCAGCAAGGCACCTAGGGCCATGATAACCTCCAGATTTCCTCCCATTCGTGCCAGAATGCAGGCCACGCAGCCGTCAGTCTGATATCCGTATTTGGGAGTAGGCAACCGATTGAACTTTTGCATGAAGTCGGCAGATGAAAGCCATAGCGCTTGTATCTCATCCATCAAGGCAAGCTGCTCGGTTTGAGAAGCTGACAAGCCTCCAGCGAGTGCAACAGACTGCCAGATCTCCTGGGTCCTGGTCTCAACTTCGTACCGCAAGGCGGCAAAGATGTCTTCTAATGGCTTAGCGTTGAGACGGCGATGGAGGCTGCACAAGCTGTGGTTGATGGACCAGGGTAGGAAAGATGGGAGTGTAGTAGCAGCTCTCAGCTTGGAGCCGAGAAGGGCCATGCGTTCGTTAGTGTGAGACACGTAAGTTGTCCAGACGGCTCCATCTCGAGGTGTGCTGATGGGCGGACCGTGGCAAAGGACAGAGGCCAGTTGGCTGACTTCGAAAGGAAGGAGGTCAGCGTAGCTTCTGGCACGACGGTGTGTCGGCAACATTGGTGGAGGTGCGTGCCGACGGCGAGGAATCCATCGTGCCGGTCGGTCGAGAGAAGGCGATCGAGTGAACGAGAGGTAGGAAAGAGAGGAAGATGTCGACGCCGCTGAAGAAGCTCGTTGGTGGTCGCTGAAATGGTCTGTCATGTTCTCGATGATCATGGTTGTGATGACAGGATGATCGTTTGTTGTTCGAGCGTGAAGTTACAAGATGGGGTTGCCAGTGCGAAGTTGTCGTCAATGACAAAGTTTGAATCTATGCTGGACATGCGTGCCGTCTAGAGATGCGATTCGAGTGCTTCAGGTTCGAATTTGATTAGGAGAGTTGGAAGACAATATCTTCGTGAGGACGTAGATGAAATACGCTGTGGTCCAGAGTCAGCTACCTCCACTCGAAGTTTCGCGTCCACATTTCTACAGAAATGTGTAGCATACTTGGGCTCAAAAACAAAGACAAAGACTCGCCCTGTCTTGGGTATTCTTCGAGACCCGAGTCGAATATTCCAACTCTTTTTGCCGTCATCGGGACCCGGCTAGCATTTTCTATCCGAGACACATGTCTTCCTTTGACCTCGTCTATGAACTGTGTGTCTACAGACTTCTGCAACAACGTGGACTTGAAATCTCCGTCAAATTGTGACACGGGTATTGAAGAGAACGTTTCAAGCCCATAGGGCATAATCATAGTATATGAGATACCTATCTTGACAATTGCTACCCATCCTTTCGCCCCGTACCATGCATCACACAACTCCTGAGACGCTCTTGCTTAATTTGATGGGCCCTTTGGCACGAAAACACTTAGCTCGCTAGTATCGCCCAGACGCAGAAGAAACAAGATATGATCAAGGGACAGACGCTCGCTACGTCTGTCACAATGCAAGCAAAAACGAAAGTACCAATCAAAATGATTCAAACTTTTCTTAAGTAGAGGGTCATGACTCTGCATTTCAGCTGTGCCGATATTTGCAGGAGCGTCATTGAATCGGCACCAAGTCAACCTCAGGAATTTACTCCTGATGGTGCGATGAAGTGTGATTCTAGTCGAAGGTTACAAGAGGGGGACGCGAACCGGGTATTTCTACTCGAGGTTGGTGTTCCTGCCCCGCAACATCATTTGGTTCGTTTATTCAACACAGGAGGACGAAAAATGCCTCGCGAGAAGTGTGAGTGTGGGTGTGGCGTAAAACATGTCTCAGCGTCCAGGAACGGTCCAAGCATTGAAACTCTGCATTGAGCTTGACCGCACTTGGTGCCCGTATTGCATAGGGTTGGCGCTGACGCAGAAAGAGCAGACGTATGCATGTTGTGAGGGATCGAGACCAACGCAACCAGAGTGCGAATACATGGCACAGAGGTTGCATTGGATCATCCTACCATCGTCAAATGGAATTTGGCAAATGCATCGTGTCATGGCACTCATGTCGTTCGTGAATTGTTGTTGTTGTTGTTGTGCGGGAGGAGCAAAAGAAACGGGGGTGTAATCCATGGTGAAGGAGCCGCGAGGATCAAAGACGGGCGCTGTTGAGGTTGCCATTGGATAGCTGACACTATGCGATTTTGCGTGTGTATGTGTGTATCCTTGGTTGTTTGGAGGCAGTTGCTGGGTCTGCATCTGTTGGACATGCTGCATGTGTTGGGGCCTCTGTGGCCGAGGTTGCTGTATCTGTTGAGCTTGGACGGATAATTGTGGTTCTGGCGGCTGGTGTGTTTGCTGTAGTTGGTGTACTTGCTGTAGCTGATGAGGACGTTGTGGTTGTGACATCTGTCGGGGTCTTGAGACGGTGGAAGGCATGGTATCTGAACGGACTGCGCGATTGACTTGAACTGTGATATAATCAGTATAAGCTTGGCTGAAAGGTCAACGGCCTGGCTTACCGGGTGGAGAGACGCGGTTTACAGCGGCCTGGCGAAGGGCGGATCCAGCGTCGGTCTGCGTGTGCATGTCGTCCTTGTTGAGATCCATGGCGGCCAGATTTTCGAATGAGCTGTTCAACGATGACAGAGTGTTGCGCCTGCTTTGCACGCTCGATGGTCGCTGCTGCTTCTTGGCGCTTCCCTGACGTCTAAGTTGAATGGCGGCGGCATAGGCAGCTTTGCACGGCGTTTTCAGGGAAGCCGTCGAGTTGGAACGGTGCAGCTGCGCCATTTCAAGGTTCTCGGACGACTTGTCGAGCCTCGCCATTTTGGCCGATCGCTCTTGTCCAGCATTGCTCTGGGCAAGGGAATCGTGGCGGTTGGGCCACTTGTTAGCTGATACAGTGTCCGAGTCGCTATCTGAGTCGTCCCATAGATTAGGGTATTTGTCCTTGATTGACTGCGTGTCCTTTCTCGGCTGGGTGGGGCTTTCCTCGATAACTCTGGTCTCTGTCCTTGCCGTGCCGTTGGCATCGATGGTTAGGACGACAGATGTACGAAGCTGAGGCCGCAACGTTTCGGCAATCGAGGACAGAGAACCCCGAGCTATTCGCTTCAAGGGAGAGGACCGACGCGAGAGATTACAAACGGAATTGCTCCGAGCAAGGGAGGCTGCTGTATCGGGATTGTTCGACCCCAAGTTGGGACTCGGCTTTAGAAAATTGCCTACGGTGTTGCTTCGCTGCAGACCACCGGTCTTGAGAGGCGAGGCAGGACCCGAGGTCGAAGGGAAGGCAGGGGCCAGACACGGCTTCTCGGGTGACACAGGCCGCACTTGAGGAATGCTAGGGAAGTGAGTGCTGACAGGGGACGAGTACAGGTGGGTTGGTTGCACGCTAGATGTTACGGATGGCTTCTTGATAGTCGTCGGGGTAGCATATGGCACGTTGTTGGAACTGGTGGAGCGCGTTATGACAGGACGTGACGGAGCCGATGACTGAGGAGGAGCACATTGGGAGGACTGGGGGAGGGCGGAGAATCGAGCAGACTGGGAGGATTGAGCGGACCAGTGTGAAAAAGGATCGTCGGCGTTGGCAGTCCAGGCAGGAGCGGACAGCGGGGCAGAAGCAGTTCCTGAGGGCTGGCTCCAAGAGTCGAAAGATTGCTGCGGGACGGTGAAGCTGAAGGCGGCAGCATTGAACTCGGGCTGGCGTAGGCTAGACGGGTCCGAGACGGAGTTGTCCAATCGCTGAGGCCTGCGTTTGATCGAGGAGCCACGGGTGGGAGGGGGAGTGTGCATCTGGAAGACCTGAGACTGGCTCTGGCTCTGGCTTTGGCCCTGCTCCTGGCCGTGTGCAAAGACCGGACTCGTGGCATATTCATATGGCTGGTAGGCGTGCTGTGCATGCTGATGGTGATGTTGATGTTGGTTGAGTTGCTGCGGATAGGCTACATAGCTCTGTGTGGTGCTGTCTGCCGATGTGGCCGTCGATGCTATCGAGTCTCTTTTCTGGTAGACATGGTCGTAAGTGGGAACTGCATCGTGAAAGTGCGTCTGCGTGGGTGTCGCGGCA
>ERZ794946.186-NODE-186-length-29564-cov-5.009929_pt1 | contig 29564 bp, 28 predicted proteins | sample MGYA00433072_ERZ794946 | MGnify/ENA primary metagenome ERZ794946 (study PRJEB30137, sample SAMN04331413) | food metagenome | isolation source: Y3 must sample point D1 replicate A | place: Australia: South Australia | collected 2014 ...
TGCCTTGATGCTTAAAGTCGACATAGCGGGTAGAGCAGATGTAGAAGGCGACGCAGAGTGGGACTAAGACGATGATCGCGCCAAAGACTGGTGGTGCAGCGGCACGATCTCTGGCCTCTTGCTCGGCATCCTCGTCGTCATCATTGCGTTTAGGCGATGGTGTGCCATGGCCGAGGTAAGGAATCAGCATGTTGAACTTGGAGGCCAACCAGAGAGAAAGGTAGAGAAGACCAGCCCAGGACATGGAGGAGTGCCCGCTCAGGAAACTGCGGAAGCCTTCATCCAGACGCTTCTTGTCTGTCTGCGTGCAAATGGACGAGCTGACTAGTGTCCATCTCTGCGAGATATCCTGTCCGTATCCGCCCACCACGTGTGCAGCGATGTCGGTCAGATCAGGTTGACATCTTGCCAGCAGATCCGGTCGTGGTTTGCCAAGTAAGTTCTTGATGCCCTGGGTAACGAACAATGCGAGCGCGTAGCTCAGTGCTAAGCCCATCCAACCTGCATTGAACTCCCACAGCTTGCGCTGCCAGTAACGTTTGTCGCGAATGGTGGAGCGCGAGAAGGCGGGTACGAACAGTGCGGTGACGATTACGATTATGATGGCTGGTGCGATCAAGGAGATGAGGACCAGTGCTGCGTTGGAGATGACATCGTGGTCAACGTATGGATAGCTGATTGCGAGGTCGACCAGGGAGAAAGGCCGATGATATGGTGTGATAAAAGAAATACCGCCACCTACTGCCGCAATGGCGCTACAGGCGCACTGTTAGGTTCGAACGAGAAGGAAATAGCTGCGATCACCTACATGATAAGAATCCAATCTAGCACATAGGCTATGATTAGCTTGATGGGCGGCATTTCCAACCCCATGTTGATGTCGAATAGAATTATAGAGTAGTCGCGAAACAATTGGGTTGAGATGAAGAGAAGAAGGAAACAAACACGTTTGCTATCAACGGGCTGGTTGTAGCATAGGTAGAATGGAAGGAACACCCACGATTCGAGGGGCTGCTCAGGTTATACGTTCACGCAACAACAGAGTTAGGACAAGTAAATTATGAGGGCGACACACAGCGGATCTGATGAATCCGTTCTCTGGGCAAAGACAAAAACAGAAGGGACGATGGATGTGGACAAGAAGCTGCGCCCTGTCGCCAAGGTCTGGTCGCGTGCCCTCTTTCCACAACTCTATACGAATACGTCGAATCGTCACGTCACCGTTGTCCTGCGAGATGTTGACAAGAGCAAACAAACAATAATTTGAGAGAAAAAGTTAAAATTCAAATTTTGGTATCATCGAAAAACTGAGGTATCTACAATTTTGAAGGTCGTGGCTTGCCAGCAAGCTTGGGGAGTTACTCGTCATCGCCGAAGAAGACCTTGACGGGCAACCAGGCGTCACCGCAGACCTTGAAGCGGTCGGGGCGGCTGCTGAGCTGCTTCATCTCATCGTCGGTCAATGACCAGCCGTCGAGCTGGAAGTTGCCTTCGATTCTTGAGGCGGTGACAGACTTGGGGATGACAGAGGTGCCACGCTGGAGACCCCACATGAGACTGTTCATCGATGTTAGCTTGAGCAAGAATAGCAGACAGTTTAATGCAAACTTACAGGACCTGAGCAGTGGACTTGCCCTTGCTCTCAGCAATCTTCTTCAGAACCTCGTCGTTGGCGAGAGGAGAGTTGGTGGAGCCAAGGCATGAGTAGGCAGTGCAGTGAATGCCCTTCTCCTTGCAGTAGTCGATGAGCTTAGGGGAGGGGTTGTTGGGGTGAAGCTCGACCTGGTTGACGGCGGGGACGGTCTTGCAAGACTCGTCCTTGAGGAGGATCTCGAGGTTCTTGATGGCGAAGTTGGAGACACCGATGTTCTTGACGCGGCCAGAGGCAGGCAGCTTCTGGAGCTCTCTCCTAGTTGGGTGTAAGTACATTTTCAACTCGAATCTCATCAGAAACACTTACCAGGTGTCGACGAAGTTCCAGTCGGGGTAGTGCTTCTTGAGGTCGTCGGGGTCGGTGGAAGAAGGCCAGTGCATCAAGTAAAGGTCAACGTAGTCGGTCTGGAGGTCCTTGAGCGAAGAGGTGATGCCCTCTTCGACGCGCTTGTGCCAGGGGTTGTCAAGCTTGGTGGTGATCCAGATCTCCTCGCGGGGGACGCCAGAGTCCTTGATACCCAGACCGACCTCAGCCTCGTTGCCGTAGGCAAGAGCAGTGTCAATGTGACGGTAGCCAGCGAGGAGAGCAGCCTTGACAGCCTCGCGAACCTCGTTGGGCTTGGACTGCCAGGTACCGAGACCGACGGCAGGAATCTTAGCACCCTATGTGGTGTCAGTTCGTCTCGTTCCAGGTATATCGAGCGGCGTGACTTACGGTGTTGAGGGTGAAGGTCTTCTTAGTCCACTCGTTCGACATGATTGCGGTTGATGTGGTTGGGACTGATTTGGGAAGTGTAGAGAGTAGAAAGTAGTGTGGTGAAGGAGGACAAGTTGCTGAGACGAAAGAAATGTTTAAGACCAGCGCAAATAACTTATCTCCACCTATCTCGTGCTGCCCGGCGGGGCATGATGCGGCGAAGGAATCCCATCACTTCAGCCTGTTTCCATGCCTATCCACCTCCGTACGCCTGTACCTGCCACGAACCGTGGCGACATCACCAACCCCACCAACCCACCTACCACTTTGGGATTTAGCCGCCGGGTAAAGCGATCCTTGGAGCTCGAGCCCTAACTTTGCTTGGCAAACACCGTCATAGCTTCATATTTTGGCCGAACCAGAAGCACCGATGCTTGTCCAACTGGCAATTGCTATATCGTGCATTGCATCGAGTCCTCAGTCATGTCGCGTTTTGTCTCTGGAGGTACCGTGGATAAACCTACTGAGCGCGATGATGAGTGGTTGAAGGCGCAGGAACAGATAGAAGCCGTACGAAGAAAAAAGGAGGACGAGAGCAGACAACACGAAGGGAAGAGCTTGTACGAGGTTCTTCAGGCTAATAAAGGTACGGATCGAATATCGATCGCTGATGATACTTGTCACTCTTACAGAAAGCGATGCTGACGTCTCTTAGATGCGAAACAAGAGGCCTTTGAAGAGGTAGAGGAAAGCACTTACTCGTGACCTAGCACTTACTGACGAACAATTGCGCAGGCAGCCAAACTTAAGAACCAATTCAGATCACTAGATCAGGATGAAGTCGAATTTCTGGACACCGTCATGGAAACAACAAGGGCGAAAGAGGATGCCGTGAGAAAGGAAACTGCCGAGCAGCTCGAGGCCTTCAGACGGCAGCAAGAGGATACCGAGAAGGCTTCCCGCGAAGCAGCACCCGAAGCGAGCAATCAATCTGAAGGCGATACTTGGGCTTTCAATGCTCGCAAGCGCAAACGAAACCGGGAGAAGGAAGCCATTGCAGGCCTCAAATTGCGAAAGAGTTCTTCGTCTATGGCACAGACGACTCCAGATGCAGGAGTTGGAGCAATAACAACAACATCAGACGACAAGAATGCACCTCCATCAAGTCCCGCTCCTACACCTGCCGACCAGTCTGCGTCGGCCAAATCTGTGCAACCACCCGCCGCAGCCATAGACAAGGCCGTATTGGACAAGGTCGACAAGGCACCAGCGACCGCCGCTGCTTCAACATCCCCGGCACCCGCTGCTGCACTGGGTCTCGCGGCCTACTCATCCGACGACGACGACCATTGATCCAAGCGAGAGTCAACAATATGCGCTGAATCGATAATCACAGCAATGCTGCTGCCCGCAGTCACGTAGCGGGGCTTCGTGGTCCCGAAACATGTTTTGCGCTCACCCACCGCGCGGACCAGACGAGCAACAGTTTTGACGTCGGCTGTGTGCAGCATTCCGCCTTGCCGTGTCTTCCAAAACTCGTGCGGTTCGCGATATCCGAATGATTGGCTGTCAAGATCATGTATGGCGTATGTGCAGCAAAAATGCTTGTGCATGTGGGCGTGGAAACGCGGCCGCTTTTGGATCGCCTTGTCACATGGCCAAGGGGCTGAGTACTCAAGCAAAATGAGCATATGTGATACGAAAATCGACATGCCATGACGAACGCCATCATGCATGATGCGCGTTGGAAAAGCAACACCATGCACAAGAGAGAGGACAAAACCTGTCACGGTTGGCAAGAGACCTGGTTTCAGAGCCGAATAGACGAGCACCTATCAAAGTGTCGCCTACTCTGTTTCGCATCTACCTAGCGCACAATAGGACTACATGGTCGGGAATACGAGCTTAGATTTGCTAAGGAAAAATGAACTTCTTCACATGCAAAAGCAGGCAAGTAAATGATCTATCGACTGACAAGTGCATCATCAACCAATCGGTCATCGAAGAATGCATACGCCTACAAGCTTAGCTTCCCCGCTTTCTTCAAGATCTCGTCAACCTCATCCTTATGCTCCGAGAAGTTGTCTACCAAATCATCCCACATAGCCGGATCATGCTCGTGAATCTTGTCGCTCTTCATGGCCCAATCGGTGATGGTGAAGGGCCTAGAGCTCTCAAACATGAAGGCTACTGCACCCTCTGAGATGCGCATCTCTGGAGGGGGCTGCGCAGAGGCGGCCTTGAACTCTTGATACGCTACACCGTGAGGAACCATTCCGCATTCGAAACTGACGCCACCCGGTTGGAACTCGTCGCTGCGGCCGGCATACTCACCGTAGATGAGACCCATCAACTCGGAAGCGACGTTGCGGTGGTAGTATGGAGGACGGTACGTGTTTGAGGCTACGTCCCAACGAGGAGAAAAGATAAGGAAGTCGGCCAGAGGTGCTGCTGGGTCGCGCGAGCGTGCCGTCAAGACGCAGAAGATGGAAGGGTCGATGTGATCAACACTGATGCTTCCAATGTTGACAAATTTGGTGAGATCGTACTTGTAGGGTCTGCAGATGATTAGACTCGGCCGTAAAAGTCAGGGGGGGATCAAGACGTACACATAGTTGCCATGCCAGGCGACCACATCGAAAGGACAATGGTTTTGCTTGCTTTCGAAAAACTTGCCACCAAGCTTGTACACGATCTTCCAAGGGTCGTCTTTTGTGACTGTGTAGTACGCAACAGGGCTCAAGAAGTCTCTGGCGTTGGCCAATCCGTTGGCGCCGATTGCCCCAAGTTCTGGCAGCTCAAAGTTGGCACCCCAAATCTCGAGGATATAGCCTCTGGTTGGCCCTTCCACACCAACCTTGAAGCGTTGACCCCTTTGAATTACGCAGATCTCACCTGGCTGGACGTATAATTTTCCGAACTCGGTTTGAATGTCCAGTGCGCCCTGTTGAGCGACGATCAAAAAGTCGCCATCAGAGTTGACAAATGCTTTGTTCTCCATTGAGACGTTGGCAGTAAAGACGTGTGTTGCCAGGCCCTCCCTCAATGTTGGGTCGCCAGATCCGGCAATGCTGCAAAGCCCCTCGACAAAGTCATGCTTCGTTTCGGCAACATCAAAGGGCAGCCAAGCAAGTTGAGTTGGCGAAACATGGACGCGTGGGTTGATAGGAAGAAAGTTGGCTTCCGTATTTGAGTTATCAGGCAAGTTGGTCTGTTTGGTCAAGATGGGTCAGCCTTCTGTGTTTCCCTGGTTTGAATTGGGAAGGTCTAAGAATGGTAGTTTCAAGCTGAGACAGACGTACAAACCCCTGGTGTGCGACTGCTGGTCGCGATCTGTAGAGCCAAGCATTCTTGTTCAGGTGTCTTGGTGCAACAAAGGCAGAGGCAGTCATTTGTTCTGCGTACAGACCGAATCGCACGCATCGCGGGCTATTCTGGCCGCGAGGGATAGTACCAGGCACAGCCTCTGACTCGAAACTACATGAGACAATTGTGTCAGCAGAAGTATTGAAGGTGACGAACACGGATTTCTTCGCTTTCCCGAGTCAATGGCAAAGCGTTCCCATGGATCGAGACCGTAAGGCAAAGCAGCAAGGGGTGTTGAAAACCAGACATCCGGGCCTCAAGAAAATTTTGGGCGTTCCGCCACCAACCATCAAATGGAAGTTGGCCGCCTTGCAGCAGCCTCTTTAGAAGATTGTTGAGACGCATAATACAGTTTCCAGGCCCGAATTTCCGGAATTCATGCCCCAAGCTGCTCCATCACGCCGCACTACAGTCTGTCTGTATGCAGTCAAGACGCCTCTGGGACCACGCATTGCCAATGATCCGAAATGTGAAGAATTCTCCTGATGCAGGATCATTTCATACTGGTTGTTGAACCCGGCTTGATACTGCGAGGAGTTAATAATTTCACCGAGACATACTGAAGCGAAGGACACTTGCCTCGTAAGGATCGTTCTTACGGGTTGCGAAGGAAGGTACAGTTCCGTCTTTCTGAGTCTCCGCCCAGCTCCATGGTGGTCAGCACGCTGATCTACATTGAATTGGCTTGAATTGCTTACTGGAATATCTTTTGATACTCGTCAGGGCGATCGAGCTTCTCCACCTTCTTGTTTGCGAGTGCCATTTTTTTTTTTGGATACACAGATGATACAGTCTAAAAACAAGAGAAAGAGGGAAAGAGGGAGAAATTGACGTGAAATAATATTCCGCTGTATCTGACGACCGTGTCTCTCCCGAAAGCTCCACTGCCGTCGCGCATCAAGGCGGAGTAGTGGGGCATAATGTGGGGTGCAAGTCGGTCAGAGGGCCCGAATGCATCTGCCGAAGATGGCGTCTCTTACCACGATATTTGCACACTCGGCGGGCCTCTGCGTCGTATACCAATATGCTAATCTCGTTTGACGCCATGATATGAGGAGGTACATACCTTGGCCTTCTGATTCTACGAGTGAGGTTGGATTTGACAGTTTACAAATCTTGGTTCCGGCCGTTAGAGCCCGTGTAGTCCCGCTATCGTGACTCACGAGATTAATTGAAGCGCGATGATTGTCCTGATTGCATGCGCGGCGGCTTCTTCGTGGTCATGAAGACCATACTGAAGTCAGCACACTGCACGAGTCTAAAGACACAGAAATTCCTCCGTCTTGATTTACGACTTAGGTTGTGTGTCTCGTGAACCAAGTTGGCATTTGAGAAGACCCTTGCAGGGTTGTTGCAAGGATACGGAGAGTTCTTTATTGGAGATCGAGAACATGGCGCAAACTCAATCTTGCATCCAAAAGGCAAAGCCCCTTCGGAGTTCTAACCGCCTTTTTAAAATATCCCGTGCCTCCTTCAACGCGATCGACCATTTGATGCAGCTGGTTAGGCGGTCAACTGCGGCTTGAGCGTTGACGGTGATCAAACGTTTGTGGATATCGTCATCACTTTGCGCCAGGCTCGTTGCGCATCGCGCCTTCAGCAAGCTCAGCTCGCCGAGCGCCATGATCAAATGAGATATACAAGTGCTTCTATTACAGGGATTGTGGATACATCAAGCTGATAGTACGTGCGTCAACCGTTGCCCAGTGCTTTCTCAAACAGGGAAACGGATTGTCTCGGCATAAAACTTATCAGCATCTGGATGTTCCTTCGTCGAGCTGGCTGATTCAGGAGTAGCACGCGAACGAGCGGGTACGAATTGAAGATGCGCTAGAACGCCCAACAGCCGTCAAGCCACAGTCTCGGTGCGTGAAGAAGTACAGTAAGAAACGTAGAAATGATTGGTAAGAGGCTGACCGGACGTTGGCCATTTCGTGGAATAGCTCCGAATTTTACAAATGCGCTGATTACTCGTTCATCCAAGCGGTTATGCGGCTGCCTCCGAATCTTGCGGCGAAGCGCAGACCGGTAGAGCCCATTGGGAAGTAGCTTACCAAATACCACACCAGGCAGACGAGTTGAATGATGGAGGATATCAAGGTCAGAAGAGTGCTCCGGAGCTATGAGTGGTCAGCTGGCGTAAAATGCTTCGTAATGCCGAGTCGCAGAAAGACGGGACGAATGAGACAGCAGCAGGAGTATACAAGTACACAGATTGTCTGCATGATGGAGGTTTACGATAAAGTAAACAACGGAAATAAGCTTCACTTACACCGAGCGCAAAGTACAGAGTCAATGCGATGGAACCGAAATAGGTGCCAGTGAAGGGTAAACGCTCGGTCGAAAGCAGATGCTTGACTGTACGGCCGTTAGGATGATCTACGAGTCGACGCGATCAGGCAACAAGACTCACTGTATGTGTAGGGACCCATCATGACGGCCCAGGAGGTGAGGAAGAGAGCTGAAGCCATGGACCATCTGGTGATTCGTTAGCCTTATCCGTAGCGGCCGTAAACAAAGAGCGAGCAGAGGAGGTAATTGGAGCGATCAGAGAAAAGCAGCTAAATCGAGTGACAGTGCGGAGTCGAGATAAAGGTGGCCACACAACAGGAATGTATGGCTGGTAAGAGGAATAGGAAAGACGCTAGCAATCTTGTTCGTGCCCTGGAGCGGGAGCTAAGGGAGGTATGGGAGCAGCCGCATGACCAGGCCTCGAAGCTGGGCGGGGTGGCAACCATTCGGCGACCCCACCGCGCGTGGCTGCATGAAAACGCCATATCAAAAGACGATAGTGCGGGTTGTTGATGTTTGATGAGGTCGAGGGACAAGAAAAAGAGATGATGATTATGCGGCAATTTGGTCGCACACCACCCGGACAGAGCAGACTTACAGGATTGCAAACTTTCTGGGGCGCAGGGTCAAGACTGGCATCAGAGTGAAACATACGACGAAAAGGGCGATTGCGGCGAGGTTGAGGGCACCAAAGACGAGCAAGCGGTCCCAACGGCTAACTGGAATGTCAAGTCAGCGGTCTGGATAATCCAAGGCAGGGCAGCTCAGGAAACGCAGGAACTCTGCCATGGTCACTCGCGTCCCTCAAGCAGCACCTTCTAGCGCGAGCTGGCGCAGATTGGCTCCGAGCTACCTGGAACCTCGTGCACCAGATTATACGATGTAGAGCATGCTTGAGGAAGTGATGATATCAGGAGAAACGTAGGCACGTACGCGCAAACCACCCTTCTTCTTCTTCGCGTCGGGTGCGGGCGGGCAGCGGTGCACCTGGCGCCTCATTCTCGTACAGAGGCAGTCTGACATAGCCCCCCTGTCCGAAGGGATTGAGCGATTGCAGTTTGCCAAGGAACGGGGTCGAGGAATTGGATGTCGTTATGGGGGTAGCGGCGGGCTCTCTGCGGCTCCAACCCAGCGAGTTCATCGAGTCGCGAAAGGACGAAGAGGCCATGGCGAGCGTTGGGGGGCCAGAGACGGAGGGTGGGTGCAGCGGAGGACAGGACAGGACGGATCAAGACAGATCAGGACAGGCCGGACAGGTTACGGCGAAGTGTATCGTAGTAGCCTAACTGCTGCAGGGGCGTGCGGCAGGGAGCGGGAGAGCGCGTGGGCGTCCTGGGAAGCGTAGCAGCAGCTCCGCAACTACCGATTGGGACGGGAATGGGCAGGCGGTCTGGAGGTCGGCGAGAGTCGTTGGAGGCTGCAGTCCTGACGACGAGCTTGGGGGACGAGCTTGGAGGGCCGAATCGGCGAGCCTGTGCGGTGCTGCTTGTGGGCTCAGACTCTCAGTGGACTGCAAGCGCGGGATTGCGTGCAGGGTGCAGATGATCGGCGTGGACAAGGCCCAAGTGACTCTCTGTGTCGAAATAGGCACCGCCGGACAAGCACTTGCTCCTTGTGATTTGGTCGCGCGCAATTTGTGGCATTCGAGCTTGGAGAGACGACAGGCCTCCACACCGAGTTCCAATCATGCAAGCACGCTCAAGCCAATCCAGCGCCGGCCCGAGCTAGCGCGGAAATGCTTGGCTCCAGAACGACTGCCTCCAGCGAGTCCTCCGCAACGTCTCCCGGCTCTGCTGCTGCGAGACTTGCACTCTTCGTCACCTTGTTCGTCTGTGATTCGAGGCGTCGCCGGCCTCGTCTTTCCGGTGTCAAGGGCGCTTTGTCTCGACAGCCGACCCGAGACCATGTCAGCGCAATTGCAGAGGCATGTTATATTGCATACTTGACAAGTCTGTCTCGGGGGCGAGGATCGCTGGATCGCTGCTGTTGTTGCTATCGCCGTTTGAGCTCGGGGCAAGCCGCAACGACCTGGCAGGCAGATACGAAGCTGCCTGCGTACGAGAGAGCACAGGAGGAGGGATGGTGTGTGTGTGCCAGGCCCGCCTCAAGTGTGGCCGCTGCTATCTGTGGCTCAGCAGCAGGTTTTGACGCGCTCAGACACCGTTTGTACATACATAATTTAGTCTGCGAAGGGCATTTACAAAAATACAAGGCAGGGCGCTCCGGCAATGTGGATCATGTCCTGCACACGAGTCACTCTGTCGTGCCCTAGCGTGAGACGGTATCTCGAGTGCAGTCGTCACGGCCGCCCTCCTTTACAGGCCAGAGCCTCAGGGTGAGAGGCGTTTGGACGGATCGGGGGGTATATATGTATACGGAGCCCGCCTTTTCCTCGACGGCGCAACACGATCAGTCCCCTTTGGTCAGCTCTATCATCCTGTCGCTCGAGAACCTGCTCTTGCTCGCTTAGACCGCATCCTCTCACCTTAGCAAGTCCTCTGGTACCGCATCCTGCACGCCGCCGCCGCAGCACAGTATCAGTACAGACTCTCGTACTCTACCTTGATCAAAATAAATCAACATCTTTGACTTTGATTATCCTCCGCGCTGATCGCCCTGGCCCAAGCCCTGCCCGCAATTCGCCCGGCGCCATCCCACACTGAGCTTCGACCCTTGACCGCCTTGAAACGGCCAAGTCTGGAGAAAGCAACGACAGCAAAGACGGGGTCGTGCTAATTGACTCGACTCGCCCTTTCTTCGCTCTTTCCCCCTCCTCTCCACCTTCCTCTATCGCCGCCGTCTCACACACAGCAGCGACGACGACTCACAGCACACACCCCTTCTCGAGACTACATCTCGGGGGGTTTCTCTCTGACACATTCCTCACCGGCTGACTCGGACTGGGTTGTCGACTGTCTTGGCACCTTCCCTCGGCGCAAAAGCACCCCGCCGTCCGCCGCTTCCCTGCTCGTGCGAGTGTCCTACTCCACGTCCGCCATATTTCTGTAGCACGGCGCATTGCTGCTGCCCCGCTATCCCTCGACAGCGCCCACACAAAGCGCAACAAATACTTTTGTGCCATCTGCCCGCCGTCGTCTCATTGTTGCCTGCCTTGGGCACAGAGCGAGCGAAACACGCCTGCCAGGTGAGTGCTGCCCTACCTTTCCTTTCCTTTCCCCTTCCCTATTTATGGCTTGACAGCCAGCCTGTGTCGCTTGTGTCGCGCTTGCACAGTATGCAGCCGCTCTGCTCCCTGACAGCAGACACGCTGTCGGGTGGTGATCCGGCTGAAACCGCTTCCCTGGCATCGTCATGCGTTCATGCGCTCGCTGCCTCTGGGCCCTGTCCATATAACCCACCTCACATCTACGTCTATCCTCACCTTCTCTGATGCTAACTCTATTGCACTACAGACCTGCAGCCGCCTCGACCGAACACATAAGAGCAGATACGCGCGACGTCATCTACCACGACACCGTCACAGCTGTCGTGCGACACGGCTAACCATTCCACAACCGCTGAGACACGATCTGACTGGAGCGACTCGACCAACCGAACTGCTTCCCGCGATACATCGCTTGGCCTTTGAAGCAAACCGTTTCTTGTGCCTGCAGATATCCCGCCTCTCGAGATCTGCCCTTTGACTTTTTGTTCAAGCGTAGCTTCACAGCTGCCAATTACTCGCATCATCACAAGACATTCAAAGTGATGCCTATAGTCTGTAAGTATTGCTCATCCATCCCACATCGCACTATCACATGCTCGTTGCTGCCTCGGACCCACGGGCCAGGCTTGTGACGATCACGGGCGTTGCTTTCCTAATTCGGAAAAAGAAAGTGCGACTAACGCTCCTGCTTGACCAGCTCCAACATCATTGACCACCTTTCCACCCTTCGAGACGCATCAAGACAACAACAACCCACAACACGACTCGCCGCTTGAGTTCACCTTCGACGAACCCTTCGAGTTTGATTCGTTGGCAGTCAAGCCCGAAATGGCCGGTGCTGGTTCTCCTTATATCAAGTCTGAGCCTACCGACTTCAACTTCCAATCACATCAATATCAGCAGTCGTCAGCCTTCAACATGAACCATCACATGCAGAACGGCATGAACGGCAATGGCGACCACGCCATGGGTAACTCCAACTTCAACTCGGCCTTTGCCCCTCAGAACATGTCATCGAGTTTCAACATGGGAAACTCAGGCCTTGCCGACGATGAGCTACTTGACGGCATCACCATGGACGATGGTCACCACCACGTCAGTATGAACCAAGGCCAGTTCAACACCAACAACAACAACATGAACCAGCACTTCCTTACCCAAGGAAGCATGCCGATGTCAATGGGCCAGCAGCACATCAATGGCAACAACAATAACTTCTACTCATCGACCCCCGAGGGTGCTCCTATCCAATCTCCCTTCGTCAACGACTTCAACTATGGCCAGTTCCGTCCCCAATACAGCGTACCCACTACCGGTGGCTATCTGAATGGCTTGAACGCCCCGCAAGTCCACCAGATGGAACGCAAGATCTCCGACTCGCGCTCACCCGCAACACCAAACACCCCTGGTATCTCCAATCTCCACCTGGGTGAGCCCGAGTACCCTGCCACGACCATGTCACAGCAGCCTCGCGCCATCGTTGGGCACAGACACAACTCAAGTGTCAACAACTGGGAAAATGTGTCGAATCCTCACTCCTGGCAAGACGTCTCTCCCTTCGGCTCCCCGTCGAACCCACTGATGCAACACCAGCAACACCCTCAGATCACAGAGGTCCTCAAGTCGTCGAATGCAGGTGCCAACGGCAAGATAGCATCGTCGTTGCCCGCCAAGATGGAGAACCCACCAGCCTTCCAGACCCAAGAGGCCAAGAGGAAGCGCAGAAGAGAGTCGCACAACCTGGTTGAGCGTAGAAGACGAGACAACATCAACGAACGCATTCAGGATCTCGCTAGCCTCGTTCCTATGCACAGACTGGAGGATGAAAGAGTCCGAAAGCACCTCCAAACAAATGCTCCGCTCTCGCCGTCCATTGTTGCTACAGGCATGTCGCCTTCCCAGGCCACGTCTCTGCTGGCTGGAGGCAACGGCAGAAGAGCCACCACCACCAGTGTAGGAACTGGCTTGCCTATGGACGACAAAGACAAAGGTCCCAACAAAGGCGACATTCTGAACGGAAGTGTCGCCTGGACCAGAGACTTGTTGTGGCACTTGAAGCACACTCTCGAGGAGAATGCCGAACTGAAGGCAAGACTTCGTGCTCGAGGTGATGACTGGTCCGCTCCCGTGACCGAAGACGAGAGACGCATGCAGACCGAAGTATCTGAGCTCATGCAGAAGCTCATTGCCACTGGCAACCTTCAGGACTATAGCAGAGGCCATGGCTCAGGACTTCGTGTCCCTGGCCACACAAACCTCGCAGGTGAACCTTTGCACGGACAGGAAGGTCAGTCCAACTACGGTCAAAGCCTCAGCCCTGGCTTCCAAAGTGGAAGTGGTGGTATCAGCCCTGTCCAAGGTTACTGGCCCTCAACCGACGAGCCTGTCTTCAAAGAGGAAGATGAGTTCACCATCAACGACCTCTAAGCCCGGCTACCGCCTCGGTTGACTAGGCTGGTCCTATGCACACGTTGCGTTCGAATAGATAGGGGGCTGCCTCGCGTACCCCCCACATGCTTCACAGCATCTTGATCATTTGTTTTTCTTTCCTTTCGGCATACCCCATACCCCCAAGACTATTGATTTCTGCTTTTTGTCCCCTTTTTGATGCGCTGTCCGCTCCACTTCGAACATCTGGCTTTTTCTTTTTGCTTTACACGGCGCCATGCACAACGAAGAGCATACATCACTGCCACATCCAGGGCTACTCATTAGGCGTTCCGGACCTTACATGGCAGCATCCATCAGTATCGATACTGATCTGCATCACAAACATGACGATCGAGCAGAACGAGACCAAACGATCGACGAATGAGAACGAGAACGAGATATGGAAATGGTTTACTACATGCGAGGCTCTTCTCATCTTTGGGTTCAACACACAACACCACTCTGGGAGGCTTTGTACTTGCGATACACATATTTCCCCTTTTTTTTGCAATATGATTTTCGGACTTGTTGCCCCATACGTTTTGTTTATTGTTCCTCTTGCTTTTTTCACATTCTATTTACAATCCCCATTTTCGAGATTTTGTTTTTTTAATGGTCAATGTTATCACAAGGTCTCTTGTTTTTCTCACAATGAATGTTCCTCTCCTTTTTTCTCTGATCGACTTCTGGATGTCTTGCTCTCTCACACACTAACATCATTCTCACACCCACCCCCTTGTTCTTTGCTTTGTCTTTGGAGTGGTTCACACTTTTTGCTTTTGTGATTTTCTCTACACCACTCTCGGCAAGTCGGACTGGCGATGACTAGAACTTTGCAGGCAGATAACTAGTGACAGCTCCACTCTCAATCAAATCCCCCCAAACCATTGCCTTTCCGACCCGTTATCTCAAATGGTGTGAAAGTGCTGATACATGCTTGGTGCACTTCGAGTAAATGTTCTATCTGTATGCTAATCTGCTTCTGTGTAAAATGGTTCTGTTGATCCAAATGTGCTCGTTCTTGTGATGCTGGTGTGACTCTGTCTGTCCTCATCTCTTCCTGTGTGATGCAGTATTTCTGTTCATGTTCAGGCTCATGTTCGTGTTGATGTGGTCATGTAGAGCCACTTCTTCTTCCTTGCAATTCCTTCCCTTCGACGCCTAATGCTGGTTTAGCGTAGGATTTTGCGAGAGCGGAGGAACACAATCGCGCCGGGGGTCGAGAGACATTGATCATAGGGCCAATCCGTCATCAAGGACGCTCGGCCAAAGCTGAGAGCACCGACTGGGTTGCAGATCAACGTGAGAAGTGCTCCCGGCCAAATATCGCGCACCCCTGCGTGGACATTCTGAAGCGGGAGTCCGTCGATGCGTAGGAGAAACTGTCACCGCAAGAGGTGATGCACTGAAGGGGTGTATAACTTCGTTGTCCTGAGAACCAATGCTTTCAACCATTCTGCGGTCTCTGGCCGAATGCACGCAAAGTGTTACTGATCATGTGCTGGATGTCTTCCATGCCAGAAGTCTCCAATGAATGCATAAGTTCGGTTTGTTGAGCATGATCGAGACCGGAGCCGAATTGTGACATGTCTTGTCCCCAAAAACCAGGATTGGCCATCAGATTCTCAGCAGTTTGCTGGGCTGGATCTCCTGGTCCATAGAGGGGCGAGGATGCCGGATAGGAAGTAGGCGGTGCCAATCCATTGCTAGAGGGAGACAAGCCGTATGGGCTATAGGAAGGGGGAGTTCCTCTCTGGCCTGAAGAGTTGTATTGTGCGCCCCAGTTAGCTCCTGGTAGTTCTGGGAAGTTGGCGGGAAGAGGCTGGAAATATGATGACTGATTAGTTTGTGTCGTCTGATATGCGCCCGGCGAGATTTCTGGGCCGCTGATGCGTGGTATAGATTGTGGCGCTTGATTATTCTGATAAACTGGAGGCGTCACGTTCGGGTGCTCGGATGGCTGGTACGGCATTGGTGGAGGGTGCTCGACACTCGTGTTGTGGAAAGTGCCAAAGGAGGGGATCCTCTCTGGAGGTGTGGCTATTGAAACAGTCGAGATTGTTCCAGGACTCGCGCCTCGCGAATGACTGGCATTTGGTGAGTAAGGATTTCCTCCAGGAGAAGCGCTGTCAGATGGAGTAGCCTCTTGAAGTGGAATGTCGCCGTCTTTGTCGTAGGCCTTCAAGATTGCTGAGATCAGATCATGGTATAGCTCAATAGCTGACAAAACACCAGGCCAGCGTTCTGAACCGAGTCGGATAGCTTCCATTGCAGTTTGCAAATGCTTTTGCACGTCTTGTCTGGGATTCTGCTTGCGCACCTCAGCGAAGGACAACGACCACAGAAGACTGTTAATGGCCATAAAGATTGCTTGAGTGAAAATCCATGTCAGATCGACGTTGCCCATGGTTATCTGCTCTCTTTGTAGGTAGATGTTGTACCGACAAGCTTCAAAGACTTTCAAGGCGGCAGATACAGATGGTCTGGGTACCTGTGGCGATGGCCTATACAGGAAGACAATCATGGTATTGTATCTTCCAATGAACCAAACTTTGTTGAGACCGCTGCCTTCATCCTTTGTCGGACTGGCGTCTCTCCAGGACTCAAGTTTTGCGTTCATCTGCAAGAACCATATGTCTTTGTCGTCCTTGGGTGTTGGTCTCTTCTTCTGGTACAGTTTTCTTCGAATTTCGAGTTGAAGCATGCGCATTTTGAAGAAATGAATGGCGATCCACTTTTTCAAGTTTGGCCTAGGAGCACCAGGAAGAATACCTTCAGGCGTAATGTATTCGTCACTGACGGCCTCGAAGAACTCGACGTCAATGTGATCCTGGTGTGTGGCCAGGATGGATGGACGGCCCAAAGCATGAGACAAACCGAGTTCCATGACAAATGTGCACCAGAAAAGGCGACGGCGCATATCAACTTCGAGACAATCGGCTTTACCACCAGATTGAGTGCGAGTGATGGTGCGTTCCTCGTTGATGCCAAGCGACTGAGAGAGACGAACAGCAAGACCCATGACATAGTAGATGGCAGTTCGAGTAGGAGTCAACAGAGAATACTCGGCGATCATGGCGAAAGCTTGGAGGGTCCTCAGGTCCATAGGACGGATGACAGGAGTCAGGTACTGCAAGGCAGCCAGGTAGTAGCTGTCGGCAAGACCAGCGTATTGGGTGTCCATCTTTTGCAAACTGATGGCGATGACCATGCGGACGATGTAATTCTGATAAGGATCAGGACTGCCACTATAGACAACATCGACATCCTTGGCGAATGAAGGCTCGTGAAGGGCAGGGTACATGGGCTGGACCTTGAGGTTGTATAGCTGGATCAGGAGGTCGGTCAGGCTGCGGTTGGGGAGGTCCTCGGCGGCGACATCACTGGTCAGGGGATAGATCTTGGAGGTGGGCTTGGAGGCCTCTTCAGCGTAGAGGGCCTTGACCTGGCGGGCTTTGCTCTCGTTGACAATCTCCTTGATGGACTTTGAGTCTGTAAAGTGCTTGGCCAGCTGCATGACCAGGCGAGTGATCTGAGTGCCGCTGGACGGACCCAGGTATTTTGTCTCGTCGTGCTCCTGCAGCTTGACGCCGGCACCACTGCGCACCATGACCTCGGGGTCGTCATGTCCTTCATCGTTCTCGACCTTCTCCAGCTCCAGCTCGAGTTGGCGCACTCGCTGTTGTAGGTAGACGACGTAGTCGCGGTTGACGTTCTTTCCTTTGGCCGGGTCCCAGTATTCGCACACCGAGTTTGTCCGCTCGCAGGGTCCGCAGCGTGGCAGACCAGGGTCGCATCGTGTTTTGCGCTGCATCGTGTTAGCTTTCGCATGGGCACGCTGCCTCGCGACACGGTATCCGTACCTGTCTGCATCTCGAACATGCCGTCAGAGTGTGAGCGACTCGCGACGAGCTGTCATCGGTCGCTGCTGCCCCAGAGCTGCCCTTGCCCTTGGCCGACCCATCATGTGCTGTTGCTGAGGCTTGCATCCTCAAACAGGAGGCAGCCAGAGCTCGATCCAAAGACACTCAGAGACTTTCTCTACAGAGGGGTTATCGATCGCTTGGTACGCCTCATACCGCAAATCGCAACCGCCCACCTGTACAAAGCGACGACTTCTGTCTCAGCGCAAGCAGATTCGCTTTCGACAAGGATCCACTTCTCAGCTGCCGTGGGGACGAACTACCAACCGCTGGCAAGGGTCCGATGCCTGTTTGGGTAATTACTTTATCGAGCGAGGTTAAAGTCGCCCTGTCGCAAATCTCTCTGCTTCGACCCAACCACTTCTCGGATGTTGATGTTATACGAGTCCGGCATACAAGCTCCGCATTGATATGGGGTGGAGATTACTCTTGTTCAACATCGACATGCCTCGTCTACCCGAGAGCAAACTCTGCGAAACAAATCATTGCAAATTCATAGCCGTTGCTTGAAAAAAGCCGTTCGTATCCCACGGCAAGCCTTGTCAGATCCGGCCAACTCTAACCAGAAATATACAAGCCTCGCTCTGTTTGTCCCTTCTCTGCTATCTGATTTGCTGTTCACGAAAATCATCCTGTTCGCACTGCGCAGTCTCTGGCCGTCCAAAAAGTCCTCGGCTTTTCCCCAGAAGAGCAGAAGAGGGGTCTTTCGCAGAGCCGCGTCTTGTCAAACCCACTAAGGTCGCCTTTCTTTTCCCTGGTCACTCCAAACAAACGCCCTTGGCCTCAGCCTTGACACCAGTTTTTGACACCGTCTCCCGCATTAGGTCCAGAAAATCCTTCGTCCGTAAGTCAATCTTGACATCGTGAATGCTACAGCGCTGTTGACCTACGGACTTCATTCCGTCTTTCTGCCTGTACCTTTCCATGAGTCCTGACTGACAATGCGCAAAAGCCATTCAAGCCACAATCAGAGATCTCGATCCTATGGTTTTTGAGACTCCTCTACTCAGGGTCAGCCGTCCTGTCGCCGCATGCTCGCGATGCAGGTCCGCTAAGATCAAATGTGATGGTAAACTTCCGGTGAGCCTGCCCTTGACTCACTCTCTCGTCCTGCATGAACCTAACGGTACTAGGCATGCACTGCTTGCGAGAGGTCCGGAAAGCAAGCAGAATGCTCAAGCACCAATGATCAATTTGCCAGAGGTAAAGAGCGAAGCTACGTCTCTACCTTGGAAACGAGGATAGAGAAGCTTGAGCGTAGACTGCAAGAGTCTCACCAGAGAAAAGCCTCAGTCGTGACCGCTCACGAGCACAACAATTACGAAGGCGCAGTACAGAGACATGCATCGTCCGAAGGAGGCAACAAAGCCTCAAAGAGGCATGAAGCCCAAGAAATTGATGACTTAGTCTCCGACTTTGGCTACTTGTTGGTCTTCTTCCCTTGACTACCCTTGTTCTGTGTTGACGAATGATAGGACCGTAAATGCTACCGCGCGAGATTTCTACGGATTCACGTCAAGCATGTCTTATGCTCGTATGGTCCTTTCTGCTTGCACCAAGGACTCTCTACCCACTGGATTTGTTACACCTCTGCCACCGCGAAACGAGGCCATGATCACTATCAGACACTACTTTGAGAACTTCTTTGTGATGTACCCCTTTTTTGAGGAGTCGAGTTTCTACGCGTCTATCGATGCTGTGTATCGGGCTGAGGAATCAAAGGGCTTCATAGCATCACCGTTCGACGAATTTTCCGTCCGGTTGGTTCTCGCGATTGCACACGCCGGCCGAATGCAACAGCGAGGTGACGGAAACTATATGGCAGCCATCGGCCATGTTTCCGCCGCGTTGGCCCACGCTGAACATGTTCTTCGTCCAGGGTCAATCGCGAGCGTACAAGCCATGCTACTCTTACACGAATATTCCATGATTGATCCTCATCATTTCGACAGCTGGGGACTGATAGGCGCAGCCTCCCGCGCTATGGTCGATCTGGGTCTCCACCAAGACCCACCTAGGAGCGCTTCCATCTCGAAAGCGAAGCTAGAGCTGCGCAGAAGGGTTTTCTGGTGCGTCTATGGTTTCGACAGATCGACAAGTCTGATACAGTCCCGAGCTTTCTCGTTTTCGGACGATTCTGCCAATGTTGCCCTTCCATTCTCCACAACACAAACGCTAGGTCGACCAGAGACCAGAGACGATTCAAACCATATTCTGTTTAATAGCTTCGGGTCAGCAACTGACCTTTTCAACCTGAGAAGGATCCAATCCGATTGGTATACCGAACTGTTTCAGTCGGGCCGGATACCATTGTCAGATCCCTATCCCACGATATGGCGCTCCTGCGAGGCGATGAAAAGCTGGTTCGATGGGCTGTCGCCCAATATGAGCCCGCAAGTTCGTACGTTCTTTGAACTCAACTTGCTGTACTCATATATCTATATCCTCGCAGCGTCACCACGAATGCCTTTCGTTGCACCGTTCGCACAGAGTCTCATCTTTGAGCATTGCATTCAATACGCCGAAAAGATGACGTCTCACGCAAATGAACGTGTCAAGACTGCCCCTTTGAGCTTCTTTGACGCTATGCGAGTCTACATGACCGGTCGTCAATTCCTCGAAGTCCTGCAAGGCAACGAAGATCGACTGCTGTCAGGCATAATTCCAGATCCACCACACGTTCCTGTGGACTCCGCACCTCCACCAACAGCACCTCATACACCAAGAGACTTTCAGAAGAATCTCGTGCGGAGCATTACTTGCATAAAACGGCTTACGGATTGCCTTGGCTTGTTCGGATTGAGATGGGGGTACATGAGCTGGCGTGATCGATTCCAACGCGACTCGGAATCTCTTCTCTCGTCGCTGAATCAGCGCGTGTGGAAAAGACAGGATTCATCAAACAACACCACTCGTCCTGCTTGGAACTTCCCTGAGCCCATCGGCTCTCTTTCAGAGGCCGTCGCGCCGCCCGGTCCGCATCAGCACCTGCAACCTTTAATTACCCCAACATATCCTCCCGAGTTTCAGCAAAGTACCGCGTTCTATCAATCACAGTACAACAACTCCGCACCTCAGACCGATCACCAGTATCCAGCGTGGCATGGATTCGCTTCTGAAGCTCTGGGACCAATTGGCGATCAATCAGAACAGCCCAGCATGTCGCACACGCGTTCATACTAGAACTTGCCATCTCATGATACCATAACGCGCGCAAACACAGAAATCCCATCACTGCTAGTCACTATCAAGTACTCGGACTCAAAGCATGACATGTAACGCATGGACCTCGTATCTGCTTTGATAGCATCCAGCCATACAAGCTGTGGCTATGGCCAGAACAGGATTTTAGGAAGAGCTCCTGTCCAGTAATCCAGAATGGTGGAGATTCGTCTGACGGAGGTGCAACCCCGTCCGGAGGCTGAGCATATGTTCGCACAAGGATCACTTATTACCGAGATGTTCTAGAGACTTGACAGGCACAGTGCTGCGATTGGCGGACAAGGGGCACAAAGGGAGATAGAAGAGCATCGAAGGTTGGACCGGTACAGTACACCGACGACGAATCATGCCTGAACCCAGCACGTCACAACAGCTTCATGTATTCCTAAGCGAGCGGTCGTTTGAAGAACAGCAAAGCCGGCGTTATCGAAGCCAAACCACGGGACAGTGACACCGTGGTAGACACTATTAATGCACAATGGCATCAATTATGGTGATCAGTGACTCCATGAGCTCCCAGAACCTGCTTTTTGAGGAAGCCAGCCGCTGCGAGCTCTTCTTTCAGGGTTCATCATGATGATCATCTTAGCGCCTCACTGTGGCTGAGCTATCGAGCTTCCTATCTCTGCGCGCGGTCGTCGAGAGTCTCGGCCCCAGCAAGCCACTGAGCGCCTCGTCTACCCCGCTTCTGTGGCTGGGATTGAGGCTAGAGACGTGACGGCAGGACAAATCCTCGAGCTTGCTGCACTCGTCTATTTGGATCGTCGCTTACAAGACGGTCTGGCACTTCCACTGGACAAAGTACCCTGCCATCCACGGAACAATTGACGTGCTCTTGATGTAGGTTTAAAGCATGTGGGAAATACTTTCGGGACTCTGAATGGTCATCTTCGAGTTCTTGCTTTTGATGATTTATCCTTAACAATGACTATCTTTCCTTTCGTCTTTATTCATTCTTTTCCTTCCTCCTAAACCAAGATCAATCCTATCCCTGTGTTTTGGACTTCCATCTCTTACCAAAACCACCTACCTGTAACACTTCAAACACTTCCTTCTCGCTTCCGTCTGTCAGAAATGAGGGTCGCAAGCGGTCTGGCCGTTGCTCTTTTCACGAGTTTGGCGGTCGCGGAAGACCAACCTGCCGGTGTATTAAACGCTCTTGAAGCGGTGGTGACAGCAGAGACCAGTCAAGTCCAGAATGGAATCCAATCGCTCTTGTCACAAGCCGATTCCTTGATCAAGAACATCTATCCATCGACTACAGTCACCGACTTGGCCACCTTGACGTGGCCGACAACTGTGACGATTGGTTCACAGACTTACACTGTTTCTGCTGGATCCACACTCTCGACTTCAGCCTCAATGAGCCCTTCGTCGGCCATTGCTTCTACTACCGAGAATGCGAGACCAATATTGACCTCCACAGCGTCAAGCATAGCTCCCAGCACGACGTCCACCTCGTCAAGCCATAACCCGCAAATGCGCGACCCGTGGGACCGGAGACTTGGTATCATCCTCGGAGTGGTCTTGGGATCAATCGCGTTAGCTCTGGGTGTATTCCTCATCTGGTTCTTGCATCGACGCCGTAAGAACACGGGAAGCTTGTTCAAGCGTCGACCTTCAAGTCCTTCAGACACCGAAGTTTACTCTTGGCGCAATGATGCACAGGCAGAGAAATATGGCACCTCAGAAGCGCCGCCATTGCTTCAAACTCCAATGGCTGCCCATGGTGGTTACGCAACCAGAACCTGGACTAACGACGACGATGACATGCATCTCGGCTACGGTTATAGACCCGAGATGCATCTTGATCCCGCCGAGCTATCTGCTGAGCGATCCGAACGCGGGTCCCTCCAAAGGACTACAACCTCAGAAGATAGGCATATTGGCGACATGCAAGATCGCCCACCGACTCCATTTTCACCAGCGTCGTTTGCTGCAATGGCCGCAAGTCCCGTCAGTCCGATCGAGCAAGATCCTCAAAGACGTCGCAGCAGTGGCTTCTGGCCGCCTCGAGGCAGCTCTGAAGGATACCGCAACATCGAGCCCTCTCAAGTGGCTCGTCAGCCCTCACTCGCAGCTCTGGCTGGTTCTGTAGCACAAGACTACCCGCATCCTTACTACCAAAACCCTTTCGCGAGTAGCGAAGATTACGACGAGGACGATTGCGAGAACCCCTACCAAGACCACCAGAGGCGGAACTTGAGTCCGACACCAGATATTCCCTCACGCAGTCCCAAGCGTCAGAGCTCACCCATGGTTTTCTACCCAAGTTCGGATGAGTTAGGCAGGTTCAATTTCGGGACCGAACAGGGCAGAGAGCGAAGGTCGAGCGAACTTCCATGAGCAACATTCTGCTTTTTTTGTAATTACTTTGCTTGACAGTCTTGGAGTTAGCATTTGGCGTTGCGGATCTTGTTTGGATACCCCCTTAGAGTCATTGAGTACCTACACCATGGTCTCTACACATTACTTCCAGTCTCTCGATATGTCAAGAAACAGGCAATGCAATAGAGTATAAGCGTTTCAAATTCCTGTCACAGTATATCCCTCACCATGTTTGAGTTGGAGCACATTCCTGCAAGAATGAGGAATAGATCTTTGGCAGCTGAGCCAAGTACCAAATTTACAGATGGACGTGTCTAGAGTATGACTTAAGGTTTCGCGTCTCTTTCCAAGAGAGGGGTTCATAGCAACGGGTTGACACTTGCTTATTGAAAGCAGCGCGAAGCTGTATAATTCATCAAAGAGGTGGACACGATGCTGAGGTGAGTACGAGAAACTGCGAGGCAGGTAAACAGTCTCAAGACGGAAAGAGAGTCGAATCGTATGACGGACAGAGCGATGAAGGGCTTCTTTGTTTGCTCTACGACAGTGAAGTGGGGGCACGTCATCTTGGGCGCGGCTTGGGCGTTCTAGCAAAGCCTGCACACGCGACGACGCTCAACTGGCCCAGTGGCTTTTCGTCTTCCCCCCCTCGTCTCTGCCATCACAACCTCATACAACTCTTCCTTGCCGCTCAGCAGACGCGTCAAGACTCGCCGTTCGAACAAGCAGAGAAAGCGCGGTATTGCTCACCTATTCATAAGGGATCACGCATCGCAGAAAGGACTGTTCCGGCCCCCGCTTAACTACCGGACCTACTGCTACTCCACACGCACAATCAGCTACACATCCTCGGACTCTCTCACTCATCTCCGTCCATCATCGCCAAACTCTCCTAACCGCCCTCCTCCGCCCAATCTTTCCCCTTCCCTCTCCGATCCATCATGGGTCAAACCCTCTCCGAGCCCGTCGTCGAAAAGGTACGTGCCGCTCAACGATTCTCATCGTGCCCTTGATCGCCTGCCTGCCCGCCTGCCTCGAATATCATCTCTCGACCTTCAGCCCACCCTTGCTTTGCGCTTGCTTGTTCCCAGTCACTAACACATGTTGCCATCTCTAGCACTCGGGCAGTGGACAAGATGACCGCATCTTCTACGGAATCTCCTGCATGCAAGGATGGCGCATCAGCATGGAGGATGCCCACGCAACCATCCTCGACCTGCAACCCCTTGAGGGCGACGACCTGAAGCCCGCCGCATCCGACGTTCGCATCAGCTTTTTCGGTGTTTATGACGGCCACGGTGGAGACAAAGTCGCACTATACACTGGTGAAAATCTGCACAAGATCATTGCAAAGCAGGAGGCTTTCAAGAACAAGGACTTCGAGCAGGCCCTCAAGGACGGCTTCCTTGCCATCGACAGAGCCATCCTCAGTGGTTCGTCAAACCATGCCCAAAGCGCTTGTCAGCTCCAACAATTGCTGACTGTGCGATAGACCCCAGATATGAAGAGGAAGTCTCCGGATGTACCGCCACTGTCGGCATCGTCACCCATGACAAGATCTACGTCGTACGTTGACATGGACATTGAATGGAAGTACTCGGCTAACTGGTTAGGGAAACGCTGGTGACTCCAGAACTGTGCTCGGCGTGAAGGGAAGAGCGAAGCCTCTTTCTTTCGACCACAAGCCCCAAAACGAAGGTTCGTCTCGCTCTGTAGCCATCGTGTTTGTCGTACTGACCTTGCAATAGGTGAGAAGGCAAGAATCTGCGCCGCTGGTGGCTTCGTCGACTTCGGTCGTGTCAACGGCAACCTCGCCCTGTCCCGTGCCATTGGCGACTTCGAATTCAAGAAGAGCGCCGATCTGCCCCCTGAGCAGCAAATCGTCACCGCCTACCCTGACGTGACCGTTCACGACCTTTCCGACGATGACGAGTTTATTGTGCTTGCATGTGATGGTGAGTATTCAGTATGACGCACTACAGGAAACCACACAGCTGACGTTTGTTATAGGTATCTGGGATTGCCAGTCGTCGCAAGCCGTTATCGAGTTCGTCCGTCGCGGAATCGCCGCAAAGCAGGAGCTCTCGGCCATCTGCGAAAACATGATGGACAACTGTCTGGCCTCGAGCAGCGAGACCGGCGGCGTTGGCTGTGACAACATGACTATCTCGGTTGTTGCTCTGCTCAACGGCAAGTCGAAGGATGAGTGGTACCAAATGATTGCGGACAGAGTCGCCAACGGAGACGGACCTTGCGCACCCCCAGAGTACGGTCAGTCGTAACACCTTTCCCCCTCTCAGCCCATGCATTTCTATAGCATATTTCTGCGCCCCCTGTTTCTCGAGTTTCCTTGTTTATTAGCGCTATATGCCTGCGGATACCCAACTCAAAAGGGAGCTTGACATCCTGTTTGCGTACCATGCATCTCTATCAAAACCCGCCTTCCTGGTGACGAGCCCTTGTCTAATACGAATGATTTGTACAGCCGAGTTCAAGGGACCTGGTGTGCACCACCGCTTTGACAACGACAGCCCGGATGACTACGACTTGGACCACATGAACCAGCACTCGCGCATGAGCAGCGGCCAGCCCGGCCGTGTCATCCTTCTTGGAGATGGCACTGAAATCATGACCGACTCTGGAGAGAACGACACAGACATGTTCGACCAGAGTGATGATGAGGAAAAGGACCTTGCCAGCCAGGTCAGCAAGGGACAAGATGAAGGCAAGAATGGATCACAAGAGCAGGCCAAGCAGGGCACCGGAGAGACATCAACACCCGCAGAGCCCAAGATGGGTGGTGTCCGTGATTCAGCATGAAATGGTGGACAATGACAGACGATTCAGGACACGGATATGACGATATAAGCTTTCTTCCCACATTCAAGGCAGTTCAGGGGGCTACTCGAGTTATTGAGCGCACAATGAGCCAGAAGTAGAGACTGGACAGAGTATTTGTTAATGCAAGAGCCAATCAAAAGCGTTAATGTCTGCATGAGTGCGAATGAGAGCAGGAATTGAAGCCTTTACAGTTACAGCTCGCAACACGCTTCACAAAGACAGCTTGGGAGTTGGAAACCATTTCACAAAGTACCTACCTAATTTCCAAAGGTCTCACCGTCATTCGGATTCACTTGGCCGAGAGACCTTCCACGGTTCCCTGATTATTGCGGTATCTGATGATTGTAAACACTCGGACGTCATTGTGAACCGTGCACCAATCGGTTAGAATGATGGAGGATTACGGGGAGCAGCAGCCAAGGAAGCTCGTCACCTACCTCCAATCGTTCACTCGGTCGCTCTTTCCATTGCGCCTGTTCTTTGTCCAACTTTTTTGGCAGGTCAAGCAGTTGTTACAACAGCTTCAACTCATAATGGCACCTAAACGCAAGCGGGCTGGCACCGTAGGCTCCAATGCCGCTGCCGAAGTTAGCAACGATCTTCCCCAGCCTTTGTCCTTGGACGCGTCCGGAGAGGACACCACCCAAAAAACCCCCCAAAGCCTTAAGAAGACAAAGACTTCAACAGACAAGGACCAGATCCCACCGGCCAAACGATCTCGCTCGGAACACGACGACCAAGATGACGAGGAAGAGCAGGACCTCGGTGTCAATGGCGAGGCTGGAACCATGAAGATGGAGGCTCCTCCCAAGGCCGGCCTGATTGACCCCGTCGGCTACAAGACCAACCCTCCTCCTGAGGGTCGCCCTGTGCGCATCTACGCCGACGGTGTCTTTGACCTGTTCCACATGGGGTATGCAGCTTGTTTCCCTGCCACTTTAAGACTTTCTTACTAACAGATCGTAGACACATGCGCCAACTCCAACAAGCCAAGTCGGCCTTCCCCAACGTACATCTTCTCGTCGGCGTCACCGGTGACAAAGAGACCCACCGCCGCAAGGGTCTGACGGTGCTGAGCGGAAAGGAACGCGCCGAGACTGTCAGACACTGCAAATGGGTGGACGAAGTCATAGAAGACTGCCCCTGGATCGTAGACGTCGAGTTCCTCGAGAAGCATGAGATCGACTACGTTGCCCACGACGACATTCCCTACGGAGCCGACGAGGGTGATGACATCTACAAGCCGGTCAAGGAAAAGGGCATGTTCCTGGTTACCCAGCGCACTGAGGGCGTCAGCACCACTGGAATCATCACAAAGTAAGACCGGGAACCGCCATGTTTGCTACGACATTGCTAACCTGTGCACGTAGAATTGTTAGGGACTACGAACAATACATCGCGCGTCAACTCAAGCGCGGCACCACTCGCCAAGAACTCAATGTCTCGTGGCTGAAGAAGAATGAGCTCGACATCAAGCGTCACGTCGCCGAGTTGCGCGACTCGATCCGCACAAACTGGACTGCGACTGGCCAAGAGCTCGGCAGAGACCTTAGACAATTCTGGCAGCCCAGCAGACCCAACAGCCCAGCCCGCGGTCTCTCGACCCCTGATCGTCTTGGCTATAACCTTCGCCAAGGTCCTTCAAGAGGCAGCAACAGCGATTTTGCTGCCGGCTACACTATGGGTCTTCTCGGCAGTGTCCGCAGCTGGGTGAGTTTGGAATTCGCCGCCAATTCTAGTGACCCCTTGACTGATCGCTCTCTAGATGCAACGCAACCGCAGAACTCTTAGCGATAGCAGACCTGACAGCCCTGACAGCGGCGAAGAGAGCTCAGACATGAAGAGCCCTGCCGAATCAAGCAGAGGCCGCCCCGGCAAGCACGTCCAAGACGAAGTGGATGCCCAGGTCACCCACGAGATGAATTAGATCAGACTCGTACGTACGAACGATATTTCCTGCTGTAGAGGCCCGCGACCTCTCTCACGACCAACTTTTTCTAAAGAGATTCCCCTTGTATAACAGCCCCTTCAGAATCCTATTTTCAAAATCCTACTTCCAAAATCCTGATTCTTCCTTGTTTCTTTCTAATCAACTTGCACGTGAAAACGTGTACCACACTCTCTACTCTTTGCCAGCACTTTGCCTCATGACATTCGTTGGCTTTAGTTTCATCCACAGCTTAGGATGGCTCCGATATTTTCGCCGTCGCGTATGCCTTTTCAACAGAACACTGATTCAGGATTTTGGGATGCTGTATCACCGTAGTCGGTGTTGTCGCCATTTGCGCTGGGGGTGTTGCGCGGTCGGCACTTTGAGAGTGTTGTACCACGTCTGGACCGAGTTGGTTTACTTGGACCATGCCCAGCAGTAGTTTGAACTCACATTCACAGTTTTACACTCATTGACCACGCAGTCTTTTCCAAGTGCCAAAACTACCTCAGGCAACAAGAGCAAGCAATTGACATATTCTTCACCTCTACGGTACCTTTCGCCAATCACGTGGAAGTCATCCAATGGCTGGCCGCAATCTACCACCAGTCAGCGCCCAACAGCAGATACTCGGTGATCTCGTCCCGCAAGGCACAGCAGGGCATGAACAAGGGGCCTACAACCATGATTTCGACAACGTGCCCATGGGTTGCATGAGACAAGTCTGCTCTGCCGGACATGCGGCAAGAGCTCGACGCAACAAGAAATCCGAGAGAGAGCAGAGAGAAGAAGATATCGTGGCAGACTTCAGGCACGAAAAGGAGCGTTTGGTGGCAGAGGTGAGGCTGAAGGAGCTCATCGTAGAGCAAAAGGAGCTTTCGATCCAGGAGCTGGACGTTCGTATCAGAACGATGGACCTGGAGCACAGCATCCAAAATCGCACCATGGAACGAGAGCACCAGGCTGAACTGGTCAGTCGTGATCACTCGGAGGCTATCTTGCTCGGCGACCTTCGTGAGTTCTGTCAATTCAACGATGAAGAAGTTGAGGAGTTGAGAAGGACTATTGATCGTGAGGGTAAGCGAACTGCACCCCTTTTGTACTATATCGTTACTGACCCCTATTGTAGCACTCCCTCCTGCCTACGATCAGATCGACACCCATGTCAACGGAAACAGCGTAACGGACATCGCAACAGCCAACGCCACAACAATCCTCTCCTCAGCAAAGGCATCCCTCCGTCGAGCAATAGCAGAATCCCACGACCGCCCTGACCGCCTCCTCCGTATCGCCCAAGGTTTCCTCCACGCCATCGCCTCCATCACTCGAGCAAACAAGAAAGCCATGTGGCCTCTAGAATGCACATCCCAAATCCTCGACGCCATCTATGAGATGTGCTCCCGTGTATCTCAATACATCACCCTCTCCTACGACAACGAGGACGATGAACCTCCCCAACGCCTTCCACATCGTATCCTCTCCTGTCTCAACACCACACACCGCGCCCATCGCACCCTCCGCAAAGCCTTCCTCTCCGCCGACTCCCTCGCCACCGATATCATATCCCATCATTTCTCCTCCGGTGGTCGTAGAGCTGGCTTGTATACCGCCGCTATTCCTTTCCACAGCCCCCTACACGGGAACACGGATCTGGAAGACGAGTTTCTGGACTTGCAGTTTTGGAAAATCAGGTTTGAGGGGGTCAAGCGGGGGATC
>ERZ794946.189-NODE-189-length-29167-cov-4.437105_pt1 | contig 29167 bp, 21 predicted proteins | sample MGYA00433072_ERZ794946 | MGnify/ENA primary metagenome ERZ794946 (study PRJEB30137, sample SAMN04331413) | food metagenome | isolation source: Y3 must sample point D1 replicate A | place: Australia: South Australia | collected 2014 ...
ATACCAGCTCCGGGGCACAAATAACGGTCGTAGGAACGGGGCGAGACGGGGCTCGTAAATAAGGTCTTGCTGTTCGAGAACCAATCGACGTTGTGGTTTTCAAGATAGAAAGATACATGTAGTAGGCGGAAGGGCGAAGTGTGAGGCACGATACAGACAGCAATCGCTACTGCTGTTGTCATCGACACGACGGGACGATGTGATTGTACTTGTGGTCGGAAGACGCAGAAGGTGATCAAGATTTGTTATGGCTCGGAGTCGTGGTGGATGGTAAACCTAAAGAGGTCAACAAATACTGGCCGTCATGGTGCTCGTTGAATTGAGCGGCTGGGACAGCCACAGTGAGAGACAGGTATCTTCCTCTATCTCGACTCGATCGATGAGAAGAGTCAAGCTCATTATAGCCAAGGGTCTTGGAAGACTGAGACCACAACAATAGCATGTCAAACCTGTGTAGAAGAGGAAGGTGGTCGCAGACCAGGAAAATGTAACCACAAGCAAGGAGGGCGCGATCTGCGGATGGGTCAAACATGGATTTGGAGCCGGAAGGAGCGACCCTGAAACGGGAAGAATAAATCCCGAGAAAGAGATGACGGCAAAATCGACAAGAGCGATAGGTAGTTCGTTCTGTTGGCCATGATGTTCAAGCACGTAGAATGCCACCCAGTTGCCATGACACAGGCTTGTTCATGATCTGTTCATGACTTCGACTGCAAACATCTGGACAAGACAGCTCCACAAGGTACAGAGTTACATCCTAAGTGCAGCTTCCGAAACCACATCAAACGCTACGCATCGGATACACCACATCTGATCATTCGGGCATGTCCTTACTTCTTTAGGAGCAGTACAATGAGGCTTCATTGTTCAAAAGATTGATCCGGTAGATAATTTCCGTTGTGCATATGATCGCGTGAAAAGGTCCAAAGGTCTCGAGAACCGTTCATAGCATAGTCCAATTATGAAATATGTTGTCTTCCCTGCATGCCGTGAACCAGAACAACTGGACATGCTTGTGCCATCTGAATTGTAAGTAGCACAGTTGCAAGAGAGGCTTCCGCAATAAACCAAGCAGGAGTAACACTTTTGAAGACTGAGAAGTTAGGAATCTATCGTTTTCGGGATACAGTACTGTAGCTCTGCGGAGTACAACCCGAGTGTACTTGTCGTGCGGGCGAGTTCGGCTGACCCGAGCCTCTGTCTCGCTGAACAGCGACTTGGTTTGAGTGGATACTTTATATGGAGTCAGCACTTGAGTGTCGGCGGTCCAGCGGACTGGAACAGCGGCCGAGTGACACTGTCACACTACTTGTTCCACAGAGTGCATACTCGCATGCTAGGTACTGGCTAACCATGTGGTGGCAGCCCCTGAGTCTCCGTAGCCGTTGGATGAATGCCATATCTCCTTTGCGTGCTGCCTCTTCCTCTAGGCTCTTGGATCTGTACTGGGAAAATATGCATGTTCGCCTATCCTGGCCATATTTGAGTACGTCGAGCAAACGATATGGTATCACCTGCTTCGTGAAACTACCTCGAATACCTGCATGTGGCTCTACGTACCGATGACCGATAGCGACATGGTGTACTCGAACCGGTGTCAAGATGTTTGCATCGATGGTCCAAAAAGTTGCTGGATCATGAGTCGATAAGAAGAGCTTGTCCTACGTTAGAGCAAGCCATGGCATGGCGAGATCAATTCGCACCGGTTGATTGATTTCTCCAAGCTTCGACTATGCCGCTCTTAACATCTCACCCTGCCGATTATACCAGCACCTTACATGTGTGTCTAGAGGTTCGGCCGAACATGACTCACGGAGACAGTAGAGCATAGGCTTGGTGACATCCTTGAAGATCGATTTCAGTGCCTACCTTTGTCTTGTACGAAAGTCAGATAGATGGCCAGGTATTGGTTTTGTCAACTCAAAGCGTCCTCTGCGGCTAGCTGTGCAAAGATCTAGTGCGAGGCTTCATCTTCATACAACTTGCAGACTTCAACATCGTATCCTCGTGTGACCCCTCGGAATTATGTGTCGGTTGGTAGCAGGTGGCAGGTGCCAAACGGTGCGCTGGTAAAGGTGAGACTAAGTCCAGGGAAACGTTAGCCCAAGAACTGCAAAGGAGTCCGGCTGGTGATAATTCGTGCTCAGAATCCGCGAGGTCCGCCCGCCCTTGTGTTCCATCCTCCATCAGCCCCACCCTCAGTCAAAGGCCCCGCCTCATCAAGTCCCGAGCTCGCCGAGTCCGGGTGAGCAAGCCCTGCGCAATGGCCCGGGACGTGAGTCTTCGGTGGGACGGTATGTCAGTGGAACGATAGGTAGGATTTACCCGTGGAGCGCGGAGAGTGGAAGTGGAGCCATGTCTCTAGATCTCTTGGCATCAGCAGCCATGCGGTCTGACTCGTGAACCGAAGGACGTTGCAACTTGCAAGCCGCGCCGGTAATGTCACCCTCGGGGCTTCCGTGCGTTTCGGCCATCGGAAGTTTTCCTGGAAGCCGCATACAACATCGTTGGAACATAGAGCAACAAACAACGAAACTTTTCTTCGGTCCTTTGTGCGCATTTGACGGCCACAACATCATGACGTCTCGGACAGCGCCCTATCGTCAGAGATCGGACCGAGACTCCGGCAGCGATTGCTCGTTTCAGTATTTGGAAGGATTGAATGTCGAAGCGACTCGCCTATAACCTTTGTCGTATGGGCATGTGCAGACCAGGGTGTATCGATATGTGCAAATTGCCTTACCATACAAGAGATCCAGTCTTGATGCCTGATCATATCCAGAGCCCTTGTACATTGGAAGGCATCGCATTGCTCTTCCTCACATGATTCCACACTAGCAATATGCGTACCGCAGCACGAGTTTGATCATATCAGCGATTCCTTGCATGAAGTGGAACGTGTTCTCCAATTATTGGAGAGGCGAAGAGCAACTGATGCTAGCTAGAGCAGTGGCAGCTCCAATGCGTGGTCTGCTCAAAACAACGAGAGGCAAGCCTCAATTACTCGGCCGAAAGATGTAGACAACATCATGAGATGCCTCCCTCCGTACAAAGGCGTGATACACAGTACACCTGTAACTCAACCCTATTTACGCACGGAGCCAAGCTCGATATGTCTCAAGCCTTCACAGGCTTCCCGATTTCATTGGGTCGCCGAAGTAGACATCCCTCTCATCAATCGCCATTGTTGCTGTTTGCATTTCTAGATAACAAGTAGCTGATAAAACAGGTTCCGATTAATGATGTGGCAGAGAACCGCACCACGCTACCAAAAAGACGGCCCTTACGCATCAGCCGTGCCAGTGTCACGGTGACCAAGATGATCACTCCGTTGAGATGGAATAGACGAATGGGATAGATACTGTAGCTCCCAGCTTTCGCTAATGTGCTGACAAGGTACTATCCTGAATCGACATGGTTCTAGCCTGTGAGCTTCGATGGAGAAGGATAACGGACAATCAAGTATTGCTGTGTAAGACCCATTTCAGTTAGCTGCGTGACCATATCTCAACTCTGCATTATCAGGACTTCATTTTTATTGCTGAGAAGCGTGATCCTTAGCTACGTGCGTAGTGTATGTACATGCGTTGGTTCTTGTGACCACAATCTTCAGAGCTCTAATATCCGAATGACTTCTCAATCAGGGTGCGTATTCGGAGAATTTCTCCACTGTCCCACATTGCGCCAGTCAATCTCACCGCTCTCTTTCCGCACTGACGTGCAGAATCTATCAAGTGGGACTATCACACTATGATGAGGTCCAAGTTCTGACCTACTTATACAGCGTCAAGGCATTAGAACATGTAATCGATTCTATATCACACACTTTGGGGCACGAGAAGGCTAGTAAGATCAGGGCTAGAGGAAAAGAGTTCCGGGTTGCGACGTGTCTGTAGACATTTGTGTCATGACGGCGGCAGTTGTGCTCACGGGCGTGCCGCGACAGAAGGACCAACACTTTATGACACTAGTCGCTCGTTATGAAGTCGACCACGGGTCTATTAGAACCGTGAAGCAGATATCGGCGAAGCCGATCTACGAGCAGTTTATTTGGATGGTTCATGGCAGGGCTACGTTTGTGCGAATCGACCCGCTCCTCCTATCAGGCTGGGTTTGACGTTTTTGAGAAAAGCAGAACGATATTGATATCTCTGATGTGCGATTGTGATCGTCACAGAAATGACTACGCATGACTGCTAGAATAGAGATCTATCTCCAAATACACAAAGAACACGGCTTCGGACTCTGTTCGTGTATCTGTAGAAGAAGGGGGAATGTCGTCTAGGGGGAGGGAGATGCTCGATCCGTCAGACACCGGCGCTGCCATGCAGAGTACAAGGCACAACCCGATTAAGCCCCTGCTCCTGGAGGATACATTACTCCGGTCTTTGTATCTGATTGCCTCCGCCCGAGATTGATGAATGGCATGAATCGCTTGAACCCTAACAAGTGCGAGTGGTTGGAAGGATAATCCGACAAGACAACTCAAACACTCTCGATCTACTACTTTGTAGATGCAATCACTTTGATCGTTCCATTTCATCTTATTCCATTCCATTCGGAACGGAACAAAGGCAGAGAAGACGCTTCTTGGGCGTACGCGATAGCTGATGTAAAACGAACGTGCGCTAGTCCCAAAGGCATGTGGTGACGGAGAGGGATGTTAGTCTAACCGCTTAGCAACTTATCCTATTGCGTTTAGTGTGACCCATGGAGGACTTGGGACCGGCAGCGCGATGTCGGTAGTGCGGCTTGAAGATGGGAACAAGTAGAGTTGACATGTACTGCGGTTGAAGTCGTGGTCTACCAGTGAGCGATGATCGAAACACATGGTCGATCGGCATCTGCAATTCTCAGCGCAGGGACTTCGGCAGGCACTTGCGCTGAGAGTGCTTTCGCAACATAGGATTGAGGACCTGCCAGGCTCGAAACACGTTCCAAACCACAGTCATTACAGATTCTGAACACTTGGATTCGAACCACTGCCCTCCTAATCGTACGGCTTTTCACCCAAGAGCTTATAGGAGAACGATACGGAGTGAACATGAGTCGGCAGGCCAAATGAAGTTAGATGTGCGATCTCTCAACGCATGTAAGCGATATCGTTGTAGTGAAGCTTTGGTCAGGGCAAAGCACAAGTGACCGCTGAGCTGATATCAGTTTGAGCATGCCCCGGTACTGCAGTGTAATTAGTTAGCTTCTGTCAAAGATGCGCTCTCGTCAATCCAAGAGATTTGCATTTTAGGTGTGAAGATCTCAATTCCTTCCGTGATCCTTCTCCTCAACTAGCATGGGTAGACTGAACGGCGTCTCTTTGGGCGGACCGAGATTTGAAGGGCCAAAGATCCAGTCTCCAGAGGACCAACGCCCAGAAAATGTTTTTGTCGTCACAGCGCAACGCAAAGGTCGTGCATGCACCTCTGCACTGCATCACATCTTTTCAGGTAAACGTAGTGTGTTTCGGTTCTGATTCGAGAACTTTTTGGTGAAAACCTTGGATGAATGTCATCGTTTTGCGGTAGCTGACCTTGATATTGCATGCGGAAAGAATCGCGGAATCAGGATTACCCCACGCGCCTCGACACACAAGCCATGTGTTGTTGCGACGTGCGCCGCTGCCGTTGGATAGGCTAGACTACCATTAGAGTTGATACCCTTGGCAAGCGGCTCTGTTTCTCCAGCTTGTCCAATGGATGCGCAGGGAGTAGTATCCAGCCTCCGAGGTTCACTCGGTTGTTTCAAGAGACGCGGTCCTGATCTTGCATCTGGTGGACGGCTGAGCAGCTTTTCCCTGTGAAGATCTACGAGGGCTCAAGGCATAGGGGTTTTTTCTGCCATCTAGCCCTAGCTCGTAACTCTAAGACAGAGTCAGAAACATTGCACCATCAGTTGAGATGTGGCTGGGTCTCACCCATCTGTCAAGACTCGAGAACGTCTATTCGTCACTCACCTCGGATAAATGATGGCTTGGTCAAATCTTGTTTGCTCTGATGGTGCCAAGCGCATACGGTCAACGATCAATCAAAAGATCAGGCTGGTGGACAGGCAATCAGCACAGAAAGGTCCGCAGCTTGTTGAGACTAGCACGCGTTAGCTGACCATGATCGCGCGATTGCGTTGACAAGCAGAATGTCTAAATCCGAGTTCTGCAGTCACGTACATAAGGGCTGACCTACTCTCCGGAACCCATGATTAGGGGCTTAGGAAGAGATATCATAGATCATAGAGCCGCCGGGCGGTAAGCGCCTAATCACGGATCTTGATCGGAGTAGCTGTTCGGGGTCAGCGACCAGTTCACTCTAGACAAACGGACGGCACAACTGCAGAAACTCTATTTGCATAGCTTGACTGTAGTCCACAATCGCGCCTGCCTGGCACTACTGATGATCGCATCCGTTAGGAATGGCTCCTTATATTTCATAGTACTTCGTACGATTAGATGGAAAGCCCATGACACTAGTCCACCCTTCCCTCTTGACACGACGGTACTGACATTATCTGGACTCATCCTTTACCAAAGTCGTTCCTCGTATACGAGTAGCGTTCACCCTGCAGAGCCTTACTGAGTGGAACACTAGCCTACAAGGACTCACCGGTAAGTTCAGGTCCGGAAGGCCGGAAGAAGACAAGCAAACCGTAACAATCTGGAGTATTTGATAGCAGCATGACATACATGTTGCAAACACTGGCCCTAGGGTTGTTCCATCTCAACAGCCAAACGTCCACGGTCCCACCATGAGGAGTTGAATGAGCAAGATCAAAATTTCTCTATCAGAATCTCGGATCAAGCCCCTTCTGCTTGCATGGGTGCGAAGTGATCGAGGGGTCACCACATGTTCCGAATAAATACCTTAAACGACAACTGCCGGTCGATCGTCAGCAATTTGGGGACTCTTGGTCGGCAGAGCAAAAGTATGCAAGCCTCCCCGCAAGCCGGCGCCGTTGGTAAGTTTAGATGCATGTAACTCTTTCAAGCCACGCGTCGTATGAACTCGGGCAGATGGTCAGTTTATTGATTAGTTCGTTTATCGGCCAAGTGGGTAAGAATCTTGAGTAGCATGACTTTGGCACAGCTGTATTATTAGGAACGTTCCATCGCACCTTCCCTTGTGTGGACCCTCGAGCCGCAATTTGGCCCATCTACCACAAGATTCGACTTCATCATCTTCTACATCCGCCCGTTGACCCGGTCTTGATTCGCAAACTGCAGACCCTTCGGTGGCACACCCGCCAGAAAGCCTTGTTCCCCTGACGAACAGTCTCGACGAACGCCTTACATCATTCTTGAAAGGTTGTTCTCAGCCCTAGCACTGGCTATTTTCGCAAGGACAACCAGACGTGATTGAGACAGGGCATAACTAGCCAAGACATCCATCTCCAGGTGTCATCGAACGTGCTCAGACTTTGGAAGCAAACCATCCGACCTATACAGCAAAGTACGCATGGTCTGTCGACAGGCTGCTGTTGCATGAAGTTTCAAAACTGTACAGTACCTGGTGTCTGATCGAAAACGGTGGCCACGGTGCATAAGCTATCATCCTCGAAGTCACACGGCAGACTTCAGTCACATACACATCGACGAGTGTGATCTTCTTCGGCCATGATGGACAATGGTCAATGTGGACGGCTGCACGAAAAAGTAGCAATGTGAGTATCCGGCTGATCATATATCTGATCAGGGGACTTGTGCCAGCTATCCTATTCCGCCAGCTGACACCGGCTCAGCGTCACAGGTTCATCCACAGGGATCGGTCGAGCGATTGCACTTAGGTTCTCAGCCGAGGGCGCATATGTTGTATGTGCCGATACTGAGTCGTCATCCGACAGCGATAGCGATTCTGGCGAAAATGCAACACACAACGTAATCATCAACGGAGGCGGCAATGCAATGTTCGTCAGCACGAGCGTAGCGTGTAGCCAGGAAGTAGAGAACTTGGTACGAACGACCGTATCTCAGTATGGCCGACTCGACATGTACGTTCAACCTCACCTCTGTTGAGACGACGCATTTTCCTGATTTGTCTCGAACAGCTTTGTAAACAACGCCGGCATTACATTTGACTTGGAGACGTTACAACCTATTTGGTCTGCCGACGAAGACCTGTGGGACGACATACAAGCAGTCAATTCGAAGGGCGTCTTTCTCGGTTGCAAATTCGCATCAAGGCAGATGCTCAACCAGGATCCGCACCCAAACGGCGACCGTGGCTGGATTGTGAATGTCGCAAGTATCTTCGGTATGGTGGGAACAAGCAATTTCGCTAGCTATTGCGCCTCGAAGGGTGCGATCGTCAACATGACCAAGGCGGTCGCACTGGATTGTGCCCCTCACAGGATTCATGTCAATTGTATCTGTCCCGGATGTGAGTGCGAAGGTACCTTGGCGTGTACAAGTACGTACTGACACGACGCAGGGACATCGACTCAGATGACTAGCGAGTTAATGATGGATGAAGAGACGCAGGAACACATAATCGGCCTGCATCCATTCCGGGGACTGGGCATTCCGGACGATATCGCACGGGCTGCTGTTTTCCTGGCCTCCGAAGACTCTTCATGGATAACAGGAGTAAGCATCATTCGTAATTGTCGACTATTGTAGTATATGTGCTGACACTAATGCAGGTCGCACTGCCCGTCGATGGGGGCTACACCGCTCGATAGATGCTCCGACGATTGAGATTCTGCTTCCTAAACTGGAGCGTCATACCCCAGCTTCGAGAAGGCATCCAGAATATAGAATCGACGACGATACCGCCAGTGCTGCGAAGAGTAGAGATTCAAGACCCAGGAATGTTGGCAAAGGACACAAATACAGTTCGGTGATTGGAAGCAAGATACCCCAGCACGTTACTTTTTCTCGCCATCCGAAAGCGCCTCTTTCTCCGTCGTTGTGCTGGTGTCTTTCTTTTCGCCCTCAATCTCGATAGTCTTCTGGACTTGCTCGACGGCTCTCTCAATCTCAAGCTCCATGCCTGGAAGGCCAAACTGCTCGGCGAGTAGCTTGCCATTCCATCGCTTGAGCAACATGACGTCCGCTGTGTCGTTGTTAGTTTGTTGTGTGACAAGATTGGCGACTTCTTGGGACTCGTTGTCCGACGGCAGAGTTGCCTGCCTAGAGTGCTCTCGGGAAGGATGTATCAAGCCAGCAGCGTAAAGATTGTCCAAAGCTTTTGACGGAGACATCTTTATCAAGGGCTCCTTGCTGTTAATCAAAGCTTCTAGATATTTTGATCCATATAATGCTGTGAGATAGTCAGCGATTCAGCCCTTTGTATCAGCGCGCGAAGGAGTTTGTGGTTCTCTCGCGATCACGTTCTTTGACAGAGGACAGGGTTCCCCTTGATTTGAGAGACAGCCATCGCCGAACAAAGATTGAGACGAAAGCAATGAATCATGAATGATACGAAGCCATTTGGATCCATGAGGACTGTCAAGACGCATTGGTCTTCAGACAGCATACATCATGACCGTCGGTGAACTGATTGCTTGCATCCCAGCATCATTGGTCGTGGAAGGAGTACACCAAGGGACACCCTGTCCTTGGCGTGCCAAAAGAGGCACCGCTCAAAGGAATGAAAGCTTCAAGAACTGACCTTTAAAATGCGACCAGGCTCGGAAAGCAAGGTAGAGCCCAGGAATATTCGGAATGACGGGCAGCAGTCCAACTGGGATAGTGAAAGGCAATCCAATCAAACTACCCCAAAACCTCTGTTTGTGCAAGCCCTGCCTCTCGGTCGCCAGCCTCTTCAGAACCTCGGGAACCTTATTTTGATCCAGGAACCGACCAGGAAAGACAATCTCAGTGGGTGTAAGGTCCGCAGTAGATGAAGGCAATGTCTTGAGCCCCCACTCCTCGTAGGAGATGCGGTTGAAGATCACATTGCCGTAATCGGTGAGCTTTTTCTTGTATTTGTTAGGCGAGTTCTCCCAGGATGCCCAGGTCTCGTTTGCTTTGTTGACGATGCGATCGTGGTAGGAGAGCTTTCCGCTGGCGTTGACTTGGGTTGCGACGCGATCGCAGTAGATGAGCGTGCGTCGTGTTGAGATGGGGAGGAGGAATAACCGCATGGTGTGTATGGGAGGGCTATATGCTGAGGAGACAATCGGGCAATGTTTGTCGTCGGTACCTTGATTGCTGGCGATGGGAGGAAAGGTGAAAAGAAGTCCGCGAAATGCGCTACTTCACTTGAGTGATGTGGATGTCGCGTGTGGCTGAGTTGTCGCTCAGCCACAGCCAGATGTTTCTGTGGCGTTCGTAGAGATGCATCTCGAACCAGGGCCTTGATTGAAACCGCTTAAATTAAATTGGATGCCTCGGCATCAACGCGGTCGATGATTTTCCTACGTCCTCCACGCTGATCTGTCTTGATCCATTTGGTGCGAGGCAGATCTGGAGATGTCGAATACGGAGTCACGATCTGTGGAGAAGCATAGCCATGGGCATCAAAAACAGGCATGTCTAGATGGAGGATATAAATAGATACACTGAACATAAAGGGATGGCATAAATGATTACAAAGGAACATGCTGGATTTCCCTTCCTCGCTAACGAAGACGCTCCACTACCCTGAGTACGCTGATAACAAACGTGAAGAGCCACGCCATCAAAGCAACAACCAAAACACCAGAAAGACCCTGTTGAGACCGACATATACGAGGAGAAGCGGGGCAGTTCGATAGTAAAGATTCGTTGTGGTCGAAGCAGGCCCAACGAGGATCGTCAAGTGCATCCAAAGCCAGAGATAAGTTGGACGAGTAGAAAACAATGAAAAAGAGGTCGACTAGAAGGAGGGACACTTTGGCCGTAGCACTGCGGAGTCCGAGCCTATGAACAAAAGTAAGTCGTATGATCTCAGTGGGTTTCTCAATTGGACGATACACACGGTTTACTCAAGTACTCATCCCATGTGATGTAGCCAATATAAGGCACGGCAGCGCTATCCAGGACAATAGCCATGTATGTCGAGGCGCGCTTGCTACAAGGCCCTTCGCCATCTCGATTGACGGCATTGGCCTCGTGGAAGACTCTGGCGCCCAAGCCAAGGGCAGCCAGAGTAAAGGTAAGAACGATGAGACGGAAAACTAGAGGTACAAAAGGATTTTTAAGGATGATGCGCTGCCACAATAGTCAGAAATCAAGACTACCGACAGCGGAAGAATATAAAATACCTTGATGCGCCCGAAAGTTTTTGATCTTCTTTCTCGAGTAAATAACCACAAGCCTTTGGGCTTATCTGAGGATTTCTCAGGTTCGGCAGCAGTCCAGGTAGTAGTGAGATGAGGCATGTTCTCGTCCATCCAGGCATCCGAGACCAGCCTAGCACCAGGTACGCCTCGTGGCTGCGGACCGGACACCATGTAGGGAAGCCATCTTTGCTGATTCGTATCTATCGGCTGATCTAGCAACGGAGGCTCGGCGGAGCGTATGTGATCCCACTTTCGGCCAGGGGCTTTGTGTTGGGTGGGCGGAGCAGGGAGGTAGTGATGAGAGGCGGGAACGGTATTGGCCAGAGGTAGGAGACGCTGTGTCTGATCGATCGACTCATCATCGCTGTCGTCTTCGGTCTGCACCCATGGCGGGATGGAGCGGACGACACGGTTGTCGGCTGACGAAGAATCGCGAAAGATGTGGTTGGAAGCGTTCAATGTCGAGGATTGAGAGTCGGGTGCTTGATTCGATGCGGAAGCAGACAAGCCCTGGGATGGCTGCATCGCCGGGCTATGGCGACGACGGCGAGGACAAGCTACACGGGGTCGCGACGGCGGCGGCTGGTGATGTGCGGATACGGCGGCTTGACTTTGTTACGTTGGTGACACGACGCGACATGGCCGCACTCAGATACGCTGCGACATCAAGTGTTCCTGGCTGGAGACGAAAACTTGCTACTGAGTTGCCGTGACTTGCAACAGAGTTACAGAGATCGCCCTCAAGAGCCCGCCAACAAACTCCCAAACACTCATCATCATCCAGCCTTCGGAAAGGTAAAACGTGCCGTGCCAAGCTGAACCAACTTTGACACAGCCTTATGTCATTGTCCTTTTCTCCATGTGCTTATTGATCGAACAAAGAATCCACACACTGGTATTCTGCATGTTTGTCCTACAAGAGTCGCTTTTACAGTATTGGGATCCTATACGATCTTTGAAAGTGCGCTCTGGCACTTGTCGTCGATCTTGAGAGCCATCATGAAGCCAGGAGATGCATCCCGCAATCTCCGAGGTAACCCTTGTCGTTGGAACCTTGACAAACATCACACAGGCAGTAAGATTGGAGCAGGATGAGCAGGATGAGCAGGATGAGCAGGATGAGCAGTTGCAATAGAGAAATTTGAAAGGTTGCATGAATTCGCCATGACTTGAAAATGAAATAATTACTGGATGTTCCGTGGTATCTACTGCGTCTCTTGAATCTTTTCCATAATAACACGCGCCTTGTGAAAGAAATTTTCTAGTGCTCGAGCAGTCTCAAGCTACCCTGGACAACAACGTTCTCGAGGATGGAACCCGGGGGAATGTCGATGGTCTGACCCTCGCTGGCCACGATGATGACGGTGCCCTTGCAGGTGACGCCACGGCCGAGGTTGACGGGACCGGTGATGGTCAAGTGGTCGAGCTCGAGGATCTTGGGGATGCTGGGAATGCGGCTCTGGAAGCTTGAGACCTTCTTGAAGTCGCCACCGAGCTTGATGAGAGGAGCGGGACCGAAGCGGTTGGGGTCCATGATGAGCTGACCGTGCTTAAGGGTGTAGAGGTCAGACTTGACCAGCATCAGGTCAGAGCAGGTCTTGACGGGGAGGAAACGACGGCGGGGGACGTTGACACCGTGTGCGTTGTGGAAGTGACGGATGGCAGCACCGACGGCGGTCTCGAGCTGGACGATGCTGACATCGGCCTCACCCTTCTTGTCGGCGGGGATCGACTTGCCGTTGGGGATGATCTCCATGGCGAGCTCGTTGTTCTCGACAATACGCTTGACGGCGCGGAGGTTCATCCAGATGTTGTTGGTGTTGAAGTACTTGAATTTCTTGATCGACTTGAACTCGTTGACGTGCTCCTTGGGAACCTGGGCGATTTCGAGGAGACGGGCCTGACCCTCGTAGTCAATGATGGTACCACCCTTGACATCGGCCTTGGTCTTGTCAGTCAACTCCATGATGTACTCAGCCTTGGTGTCAACCATGTGCTGGAGGATCTTGAGGTCAACAACAGCGCCGAGGTTGTCGGCGTTGGAGAGGAAGACAATCTCGACGCCGCGCTCAAGGAGCTTGTCGAGAATACCGGAGTTGTAGAGCGACTCGAAAACGTCACCGTGACCAGGGGGGTACCAGTCGGAGATCTGAGAGTTGGCCGACTTGGGGGCGGGGAGGAGCGAGTCCTTGAGGACACGGGGGTATCTTGACTGGTTGAAGGTCATGATGTCGATGTTGTGGCCCTCGTACTTCTTGATGATGTTGGCAGTGTCGGAATCGGTGTTGAACGAGTTCATCAACACGAAGGGGACGTTGACACCGTAGGTGCGGTTGAGGTACTCAATCTGTCTGACCGAAAGGTCGAGGAAGGACATGCCGTCACGGACCTCGATGACCGACTTGGGGCCAACACAGCCCATCGAGGTACCGAGACCACCGTTGAGCTTGAGGACAGCGAGCTTGTTGAGGAAGTCGACAGACTCCTGCTGGGGCAGGTCCTCGTAGGCAACGACCTGTTCAGGCTTGGGGGGAGCAATGCGGGACCACTCGATCTCGTTGCCCTTGGCCTTGTCGTTGAGATATCTGCGGAAAAGGGCAAAGAAGTTGTCCATCTCAGTCTCGAAGCGCTGTTCGTGCGTGTTAGTTTTCCAGAACATACAGTTTGTGAAGTTCATCGAGTTTCAAACATACCTGCTTCTCAGCGGGGTCGGTGACCTCGTCGCAGAGGTTGTTCAATGCATTGCGCATCTGCGAGGCAGCGACCGAGGTCGAGGTGTTCTCGAAAGCCTGTTCCGACACGGTTAGCAACTTTGCTAAGCAAACTTGTCGAGCTGGCGGATTAAAACAATCCTGACTGTGCCACAAGCCATGGTACCGTCGAAGGTACACGTCAATTGTATGAGCGAAACTGAAAAGCCATGCAACAAGGTGGGGGCAACGACGATCGCGTCAGCTCAGCATAAGCTGAGATGAGAGGATGGAAGAGCTTCCACACCAAGTAGCTGCCGTCTCTAGCTTCTCTGCGCCCACACAATGACACCGTGTCCGGAAAACATCCATCACCAGCTCGAAGGGTGGTTAACGTACAACGTGGGATTGGGTCTTGCCGTGGTGTCTCTTCTCGAACTCAGCGCCGCCGTTGGGCTTCAGGTGGGTTGCCATCTCGGAGGCCATTGTGATTGATGTGAAACTGAATTGGACTTCGAGGTCGAGTGTTAGAAGCTGCTTGCGGGGCTCGAGGGTGACAGGTTGGCGAGACTCACAAGAAAAAGGTCAATTCAGAGAAGAGTGAAAAGGAGGAAGGAAGAGAGGGAAGAAGGACGGCGGGAACGAGAATGCCAGGATCGTCGACTTTATAACCTGCCAGCTCCGTCTTGGGTTCGGGGCAACGACACAACAATAAATTATTAGCGGAATCAATCACAGCCTTGTCAGAATCGGGTTACAGAGCTACACTAACGCCAAGTCTCACTTTTCCCCCGCAGCACGTTGAGAGTCGAGCTTCTTCCTCGTTCAACGATTGTGCTGCGACAAGGGGGTTGGGCGAGTTACTATTGGATGACGAAAAAGCATTTTGGGCAATCATCTGTTCGAGACACTGTTTCTTGACGTCGTTTTGCATCGACTTAACGGCTGTATGTATTTGCTCAAGTTGCTTCTTCTTTTGAGAGTCAATGGCCGTTGGACGGTAACGTCTACACCGCGAACGTGGATACAGTGCACGAGGTACGCGACCGCAAATAAACACCACCGCGGTGATAAGTAGAGAGAGCTCCACCTTGGTAGGCTCAGGAAGTTCACGAACTGATCCGACCGAGATTAAAGTGGAACATGGGGATGTCCATGCGCTGCTATTGAAGGCCAGTTCGCTGCCAGCTTCTGGAAGGGCTGAACTGTAACTCAGCAGAACATTGACGGAAGCGAGTGCGAGAATCAATCATGTCGCCAGAAGAGCCGACTCCAAAGCGTGTTGGAAGTGTGCCTTCCCAACAACGAAAACTTGGAGACAGATGCTTCGGAAGCTTTTCACAGAACGCGAGCGCCGAGCCGTAACTTGAAACTCGGGGGGTCGAGGGCGATCGACAGGACCGGGCACGGCTGCTTGTGCGTGCGCGGCTGCCGTCCGCCACGGACCGTTACTATTCTTGTGATGGGCGAGCTCAGCCTGAGCTGCGTGTATGTGGCGGACGTCAACGAGTGGCGCGCCATCTGGACTGACGATGTGGCAGACACTTCAGCTGCAAGCCTCTCACCGAGAAGCAGACGGTTGGGCGCGGTAGAAGACAAAGTTGCGGCAAGCACTCGGTTGAGCCCGTGAGGTGGCGGCTTGCCCGAAGCCTGCAGCTGTTCCTCGCTCTCTTGCATGACTATCGAAACGCCAAAAGGGGCTCAGAATGTGATTGCGCTTTCCCGTGATTAATGTATCGTGCTTGGGCTAGAGAGTGAATAATGTCCGACAGTGGACAGCGATAGTCTACTCTTTCTATATCAAGAGTTTCTAATCAAACCGGGTATCTTTTTTGACCTCACCCGCAGGAACGCCTTGCTACCACCAACAAACAGGGTGTGCAGAACCCATGCAGGAACCAAAACTCAATTCAAGCCTCCGCGCCGAACACAAGTCCGCATAGTTCCAACAGAAAACAAACAGGCAACCTTATCATTATCATCTCACTTTGCTCATGACAGTCTCCATTCCTCTCTCGACTTCAACTTCGGCAGCCCGAGCTTTGACGAGTCCAATCAAGGACCTGTCGCAATCGTCACGGGTCCTCAAGACGGCCTCAACCCAACCAATTTGCAAGTCCCAGTTCTCTCTCTTGAACTGTTCGTACGCATCCGCGACTGCAGGTCCTTTCTCAGCGTTGAGGAGCTCGACAAAGGCATTGACAGCTCTCCACTTGTCCTTGATGGCAGGGAATGAAGCTTCCTGGGTAGAGAAGAAGTTGAACACCGTCAAGACATCGTCTTTGATCTTCTCGTTGAAAGGATCTCCACGACGAAACTTGACTCCTCGGTTGCGAATGGCTGACAGGTAACGTACCAGCAGTTCGTCTGAGAGTTCTTCGACAAGAACATCCCTCAAAGAAGGATGCAGGACATCAGAATAGTCGGCCAAGTAATCCTCGAAGGTAGAGATGATTTGAGCCATTGCTTTCTTGTTGTACCACGTCGGAGTGAAGAACTCGGCAAGAATACCACGGAAATCGACCGAGAAGATGAGAGCAGTGAAAAGCGATATGCAGTGAGTACCAAGATCGACATAGCCATCACGCAGAGTGTCGAGCTCAGTGTTTGACGAGATTGCATATGCAGGTGTGACCATTGTCTCATATTCTCGTCTGAAGGTCGTAAGGTATGAGATCTGGCCTTGGTCCTCTTGATCGTCGATGCATGCGATCTGATCGTTGGCTATTGCGACGAGCCAGTCTTGTAGGGGTTGTAGACCTTCCTGCTCAACTTGTTGCATTGCAGGCGAAGTGTACTTTTGGGTCTCGGAGTCGATGAGTTGCTGCCACATTGATTGCCTTGACTGGAGAGCGCGCATCATCGATTCCACAACACCCTCGACGACGTCAGGTCTATCCGAAGATGCTGCGACTGTGAGCTGCTCGCGAAGCATACGCCACAAGTCACCCAAGGTTTTGGTGCGGAGGTGACCTTCAGCATCAGTGTCAAGTGTGTTATCTTTACGTTCGAGGAAAGTTTGTTGGTCCGTAGTAGACATGCGGTCCATCCATTGTTCGACGGCATTGGTAATGAGCGTCCTGTATTCACGGATTATGTCTGCCTCTCTGTCATCAATGACATGAGGTTGAAGTTGGTCAGCAGGTACACCCAGCTTCTCCATCTTGGCGTAGTATTTAGTGACCCAGTGGACAACAGCCAGCATATGTGGAGGATTTAGTTGATCGTCTTGGACTTTGGACATGAGAAAATCGTGCATGAGTCTGTGGTAGATGGCGACATATGTCTTGAAGATACGCCACTTTCTGGGCATAAGAGTTTGCATGCCCAATTTGACGGTATTGAGGTCATTGAAGTACCATCGCACGCTTTTCTCGAGCTTGTCTGGGTCCTCAAAGAAGCTCTCTCCAGCTTGATCGAATTGAGCTTGACAGTTGTACTCGATGGCTTTTAGGAATTTGTCCTTGTAGCCGCGCAGCTCTTTCTGACCAGCGTTCATAGATTTGAAACGCGAGGCCAGGTCTTTGAACTCGCGATGAGCGTGTTGCAGTGCCTCGACCTGGCGGTCTTTCTCTTCCTCTTTCTCAACAATTAGGGCCAGACGCACGATGATGCCGTTGTTACCTGACTGGACAAGAGGAATCAGGTTCAGACAGGCAGACCCTACGTGTTCGTCAAACCAGTCGACAACGTCGTCGAGTCTCGTAAAGTGGTCTTGCAACGTGACACCGGTTTCGCCGAGTTGGAGGTTGTTGATCAGCTCGGTACCAGAATCTTCGGTTGACGATTTGATCGAGTCCAGGGCCATGTCGCGGATGTCGCGTAACTTGGTGAGGCCGTAGTGTATAGCAAGGAGGTTGTCCTGATTCTCGACATTCTCGTCGTCCTCGCGAAGTAGCTGCTCCAGCTCATCGAGATTGCGGCCAAAGGATTCAATCTGAGCCTTCATGTCCTCGACCTGGGCAAAGTTGCGATGTGTTTGGGCGACCTTGTCGACGAAAGGGAAGTCTTGAATCATGTTTTGGGCTTCGACACAGAGACGATCAATCTTTATCATTTCGTCTTTGATCAGATTGACAGTGTGTTGGCCGTCACTAATGCTAGACATTCCTTGCTGAGTGATTTCGAGCTGCTCCTTGAGACCTATACGGAGCTGGCCGTCGACAGCGGCCTTCTTGCGCGTGAATTCACTCTTCAGTGAGGTGATTTTCTCCAAATCATCTGGATGCCGCAGCAGCTCAGCAAGCCGATTGGCGACATCGTCCGTGTCATTCATGTTGAGTCAATATGCGAGGCACAAGACGTCAAGAGACCAACATGGACATGCACACGCGTGAACGGAGCCTCGGAGAGAGTAAATGCGGAGAAGAAGGCGGCGGCGGCGGAGCGTCGGGAAAGCCAAGAGGCGCCGACAGCATCGAAGCGCAAGCGTCAATCACCCTCGCCATCAGCTTTTCACAATTACGCCTGTCAATTGTGCTTGTCCAATCGTGCGTAGCGACAAGTCCCAACCTACAAGTCACAGCTCTAACACCTGCCAGACAAACATGTCGTACTTCCGCATCACATTGCTGCGCTCGGCCATTGGTTTGCCCAAGCAGGCTTCTGGCGTTCTCAAGGCTCTCGGTCTGCGCAAACGCATGAAGACCGTCTACCACCCCGTCTCACAACAAGTCGCCGGTCAAATCTTCGCCGTCAAGGAACTCATCGACGTCCAGGAGGTCGACCAGAAGTTTTCTCCCGAAGAGCTCAAGGAACTCCGTAGACCCGACTCTGGCTTTTACGTCGAAAGCCGCATTCAAGATCAACGCATGGATTGATGCGATCGTCGAAATTCCCCATACCCATCGAAACAACGACATCACACATGGATCCGACATCTGGTCAAGCACCATACATCCGCTTCATCGAGGCTAATACAAGAGATATCCCATTCTGTTCAAGGCGTACAAGGAGAGAAGACATGGTTTTTCGGGTGGGACTTGCTAGTTGATTTTGGAGCGAAACAGCATGAACAAACATTCGCTACGGCACCTTTACCGTACTACGCAAAACTTGCACACGTCTCGTCGTGCATTATTCATGAAACGCCTATAAGGCGTATACTGTATCGTTATTGTGTACGAAGCCGGGGATCAAGGACAATAGCTTTCGCATGGGGGTATCTTAAAAAGCGCAACAAATAACTTCAAGCAGCCACAGGTTCTGTCGTGTTCGTTTCCGCAGCCTCGCTGGTGGTTGCAGAAACAGTAGGTGCTGTTGGTGCTTCGGCGGGCGCACGAGCAGCTGCAGCGGCATTCAACCTCTGATCGAGAGCCTTCAAGGCAAGCGCCCTTCTTCGTTCTGCTTCTTCTCGTCTACCCCCAGCACGACCCCCTCTCCCGCCAGTCATTATGCTTGGTAGTCCACCCTCTGCTCGTGCCGAGGCTTGTTCGTTACTCTGATCGATTGCATCCTCAGAAAATGGCGCGCATAGCTTCAGCGCAACCATAGTCTTGTAGATGGAGTCGGTCAGGGGGTCCAGAACAACCTGGATTGGATCGGGGAAGAAGTGGCTGAATGCAAACGTGTCGCTGGCATCGCCCTTTATAACGGCATCTTCGCCTGTAGCAGTGGTTGCCAGAGAGGGCGCGACTCTGTAGAAACGCAGATATATCCAAGAGGTCAAAAAGCCAAGCCATGACAGGAAGAAAGCAGTGTCAGTGCCGAGTAGTGGACCAGACAAGCTGTTCAACAAGACAAAGACGGCGGGAAAGTGTTTGACGCGAATGCGAATGGTGGCACGGAACAAGGAGACGGTATGCTCGGGCACCAGCTGCTTGAAGGCAACGAGGAAGGCGGCTTCGAGGGAAACGTTACCGTTGATGATTGTGTTTCTAGAGACTGTCAGCAAGAGGATGGGCAAGGCAGCAGGCAGAGAAAGACTCACGCTCGGACTTGGTTCCCTGTCAGAGAGTACCACAGACAGTAGATGGCAAAGGTCAACAAATTGGGAATCATGGTCACGAACAGGACAAACTTGGCGAACTCTTGACCACTCCAAGCACGTTCCAGATAACGGCCTCCATAGAAGATGGTGATGGCCGAAATGGCGAAACTGACAAGATTGGTCTCAAGCAGGGCAGCGGTGAGGGTCGTCCATGGGTACTTCAGCGAGTTCGCAGGGATGATGGCCAAGAACGGCACCGCCTGAACGCGAATGAGACTGCGCACGCTGAACGAGGCATTGAGCAGGGACAGAACGAGCAGAAGCACGAGAAGCGCCCGTGTCAATGGCGGTAAGTTGACGCGAATGGGCATGACGACGAAGAAGGATCTATGTTTGGCCGACGTTCATGGAGCTTCGAATGCGGGCAGGAGCAAGCCAGAGCAAAGCAGCAACAACAGCAGCGAGCTTTCCGGTCGCGACTCCCCCACCTCGCACGTTCCCTGGACGGAGCGGAGTGGAGCGGAAAGCCAAAGCTTGTCTGGCTGAGGGAATGTGGCAGGACTTGGCTGCATCGAGTGGATAGTGGATACCGGCTGGCCAATACTCTTCCAGGTTGGTTGGTCGCATCGCATCGCATAGCATCGCACACGGTCCTTGTCATTTCGCGCCAATTGCATCTGCATCTCCATCTCGGGCTTTGTCGTTGGCACTCGCATACAGTCGGCCACAGTTCCACCTCAGGCGCCATGGGTGACGGAGCTCTGGGCTCGGACCACATCAATTACTTGATCCTCCGCTACCTGCAAGAAGCAGGCCATGAGAACGCGGCCAAGGCACTGCATCAAGACTGGCACCGTCCACAAGAATATGGCGACCCCGAGAAACTGCCATTCGCGCCGCTGGTCAAGCAGCACGAGCTGGTGCACATCATCCAGGACGCCATCTTCCACGACCAACTGCTCGCTCAAGTCACCAACCAATCGCGCCGCTTCAACCTGACTACCAGGCAGTTCGCCCACCGCGCCTCCATCAACGACAGACGATCTTCCACGAACCAACACGACTTCCCTATACCTCCGGCCAAACGCTCCCGAAAGAGCAATGACTCGCTCAATCCAGATAGCATGCAAATTGATTCCATACCGCAAGACGACGACCAACAAGACGCTGAACACGAGCCCACTTCAGATGCTCCTGAGCCAGACCACATTCCCACCACCTCCTCTGCTACACAAACCGATAAGAAGCTGAAATCAAAGTCAGAGACCATGTACTGGGCTTTGGACCAACCGGACGCTTCCATTTTGCATGCCCTGTGGAACCCAACCCTGTCGCAGTCCACCCACCTACTTACTGTCGGTGAATCCTTGTGCCGTTTCTACACTCTGCCGAATCAGACAAAGGGCGGTGTTCAGCGTGCTCACCACACCGACGCAGAGACCATGCCCAAGGGCTCCATCATCACCGCTGCCTGCTGGCATCCGTCTGGGCGATATGCTACTTGTGCTCTTGAGTCTACTCGCCGCTTGCCTGGAGGTAGTCATGAGCCTGTGAGATCAATGTTCGATGCTACTGTTCAGGGTACGAAACGTTTCTACGACCTTCAAGGTTACCTGCTACAACACTCTGCCATGATTGTCGCCTTGCGCTATAATCAATCTGGAACACGTCTGTTGAGTGTTTCTACAAACATGAAGCGTGGCCTGGTCGAAATTTGGGATGCTAGTCAGCCCGCAACTTCACTAGATCCTGTAGCTGTGAAGCTATTTAATCAGCCTGTCATTGATGCTGTTTGGGCCTCCGATGACTCAATCGTCGTGTGCGGTGAGAACCGTCTTGACTTTTACCAGATCCATGATGCTTCGCTACCCAACGGTACTGATACAAACGGCGACTCTTTTGCCTCGACTGGGACCAGAAACTTTGCTTTGCAATATTCTCATCCAACAGACAAGCAGTGGGACAAGGTACGCTATGACTCGGTAAACGGCATTGTTGCTGCCACTTCTGTGTCCGACGACTGTACCATATTGCTCGCCAAAACTACCCCTCGATGGGTCCCTCTGCCTGGCTTCCCTGCGGATGGTCCCGCCGGTAGACGTGCCACTGCTATGGCATTCCAACCGGTAGACCCTGCAAGCAACATCGGCACTCCTGTACCCAGGCGCCTCGCAGTAACACATGACTCTGGACTTGTGAGGGTCTACCGCGTTTCTCCCAATCTTTGCGAAACCCTCCATGAGTTCACCATGGGTCCTCATGAAGCTGCTTTGGCTTTGTCGTGGTCACCTACAGGCTCATGTCTTGCTGTCGCAAGCGAAGAAGCTGTCAAGATTTGGGACCTCAATACCGGCTCCGTACCGCTCCTCACATGGCGAGCCGCCGCCACACATTGGTACCAAGGCGATGAAAACAACTTGCCTGATGGCGACGAGACTGGTGACGAGCCCAGTCTCAACTGGGATGCCGATGGGAAACGGCTGGTGTTTGCAGTGGGCCGTAAAGTGAGTATCTCTTCCTTTTACTTGAAGACATTAACTTGCTGACATTCTCATAGATGGCCGCAATACGTTTACTGATGCCCTCGAAAAATATCTTGCACACGAACGACGAGGCTGATACCGTAGACTAGTCGAAATTTCCTTCCATGGAACGGTGGCTCACAGGGGAAACAGAAAAAGTCATGTTTTGTCATTCTTGTCAGATACCCTTGCGTTTTTGGACAGATCTTATTTTCTTACACACTTCGCTTTTTCATCCGTCAGAAAGGATACAACAGATAGACTAGCTATCGTCATTTTGGATACAAGAGACCGTAAACTGTGTTATTCTACGGACTCTCTGTGCGACCGGCTTGAATATGTTCCTGCCTATTTGTTCGGTCTAGAATGAAGCAGCCTGAAATGAATGCATTTAGCGGGGTTCCGATTCCCTCTGGTACAACAACCCAGCTCTACATACGCAACATCTCATTTGCTCATTGCCTCCAAGAACCCTTCACCACCAGCTTTTGTCTCGACAGCTTTAAACTTGTCACCGCCATCCAGACCCTTCTCCGCCCTCTCATAGGCCTCTTCACTCCTGTCCGTCAACGTGTTCAATTCTTCCTCGGATAACAGACCTTTAGTCCCCTCCTCCAACTCCATCCTCTCACCATCCTGCTGTTCCAACAACCGCTGCAACTCGTTGAACTCAGCCCCCGAAACCTCACCAGCTTTCATCGATCTGAATTTGCCCTTTTGAATAACAAGTTTTTCCAATCTTCGCTTGGATTCTGCTTTTTCCAAGAGCAAAGTCTCCACGGTGCCTTTTGTGGCGAAGCGGTAGACGATGACAGGGCGTGTTTGACCGATACGATGAGCTCGATCTTGTGCCTGTAGGTCCTGCTGAGGATTCCAATCACTGTCGAAGAGTAACACCGTATCCGCTGCTGTCAAATTGATTCCTTGGCCTCCGGCTCTTGTACTGAGCAGAAAGATATTCGTCTCTGATTCTGGCGAGTTGAATTGAGCAATTTGTTCTTGTCTGTCTGGTTGGGAGACTCCGCCGTCGATACGACTGCATTTCCATCCGCGGAGTACATCGCAGTAAGTCTCTATCAGATCAAGTTGGGTTTTGAATTGACTGAAAATGAGGACTTTGTGCCCACGCTCCAAGAGAGAAGGCATCAGGGAGTCTAAGAGCATCATCTTTCCGCTTTCTGTGACTAGTGTTTCATCGACATCACTGTTGTCTTCTTCCATAAATGGGTAGAAGAAATTGTGAGGCGAGTTGCAGCAGAGACGGAGTTGCAAAACTGGGTTCTGCAGCTTCTTTGCTCCGATCAGCTTTTTGGCCAATGCTAGGGTCTGGGCCTGTTCTTGGGCTTCTTCTTCGCTGGAGTTTAGTTCGTGCTCTGATTCTTCTGATTGTTCGTCTTGCACTTGCTTGAAGTAGGCAGTGTCGGATAGCTCCTCGTAGTTCTGGGATCTCTTGGCTCTTCTGTTGCCGCGAGCACTTGCCGTTGTTGCTGGTGTAGATGCTCGACTGGATTTGACGCTTTTGTTCGGTGTGGCGCTTCCTTCTTCGAGTCTACTGCGCTTGAGACTGGCGCCACGAGTGCTTCGAGGTGTGTTGGCACCACTCAGACTCTCGACTGCTTTGTTCTCGAGATATGCTCGGCTGTTACCCTCGAGGATTTCCTGGTAGAGTTCGCGTTGAGTGGCTGTGAGAGGTGCGTATAGAATGTACTCGCGCTTCTTGGGAAGAGAGGTCTCGACATCCGTCTTGATGCGGCGTAGCAAGAATGGCTTCAATATCGCGTGAAGAGAAGTGACCAGATTGGTTTTGCGCTCTTCAGACAGAATATCTTCATAACCGTTGCGCTGGTTCAATGCAGAGAAGTCGAACCACGACTCGAAAGACTCAAGTTTGTCGAAGATGGTGGGCATGAGGAAATGTAATAGCGACCACAGCTCCGTCAAGTTGTTCTGTAGCGGCGTTCCTGTGATCAGAAGTCGATTGGCCGACTGATAGGATTGCAACTCTCTGATGAGACGACAGTTCAAGTTCTTGATACGATGACCTTCATCGATGATGATGAACTTCCAGCCATAGTTGGCAAGAAACTTGCGATCGTTCATGCAAATCTCGTAAGAAGTGCAGATGACTGGGAATTCCTTGCTGCCCGGGTTCTTGAAATTCTTTCGACGCATCTCTTCTCTCTCTTGCTTGGATCCGTGGTAGAGTACGACTGGGATTTCTGGAGTCCACCTTTTGAATTCATTCACCCAGTTACTTGTTGTACTCAAAGGTGATGCGATCAAGAAAGGACCGTATGTGCCCTTCTCGCGCAAGAAAGCGAGGAACGATATCGTTTGAATGGTCTTTCCGAGACCCATCTCATCGGCTAGAATACCGTTCAATCCGTTTTCGTAGAGTGATGTGAGCCATTCGAGACCCTCGAGCTGATAGGAACGCATCAAACCACCGCTGACAAGTGCTGGCTGCTTGGCTGACCGTAAGTTCTGAACGCCAATGTCGCCAGCCTTGATGTCGGAGTCGGCTTCCTCTTTCAGGGCTTCATTGATGGATTTGTCGCCTGCTTTTGCTTTCAAGTCATCCTTGTTGAGATAATCTGAAATCTTTCCTTTTCCAGATTTGGGCTTGGCTGCGACTCCTCGTGTTGATTTCCTTCGACCCGCTCCAGTGGTTGGTTGTTCTGATGCGTCTTCTGCTGTTTCCTCGACGGCATTTGCTGATCGTGTAGCTCTCTTTTGGCTGACCTCGGCTGCCTTCTCCGCAGTCTCTTCCCTTTTCAAAGCTCGCTTCTTGCCCTTCTCATCAGTAGCTTGAGCCTCCTCTTCTTGTCGTTGCATTTGAGCAAGCATGATGGTCGAATACAACTTGCTCTGATTCAGGAGATACTCAAGAGCTTTGAACTTGGTGTCGACGACTTTTTTGCCGCCTTTGCGATCTTTCTCTCGCTCAGCCTCCAGCTCCTTGTCTCTTTTTTCTTCCTGAACTCTTCGAGCTTCTGCCATCTTTGCTTCCTCGGCTTCCATGTTTGATGATATCTCACTCTTCTCTGTCTTCAGCGAAGGAATTGGCTGCTTTGGCTGCTTTGCCTCCTCGGCTTTGGCAGCTCCTCTCGAAAGACGTGCCATGATGAATCGAAGACTGTTTCTGTGGCCTTCGGTAACTTAATACTAGTGTGTAAAGTTGCTGTCGAGAATTGATAGGAGATGTAAGAATTTATTGATACATCTCCCCCTTGCCTTTTTCTTGAGCCAAGTTCGGACGTGTACCTGATGACGCAGGCGCGTTTGGTCGCGTCGCGATCTGGTGTTGCGATCTAAAGTTGTAGATCGCTCAGATCTAGATCGGCCAATCACAGACGAGTATCTTTTCTCGTCACGCCGCAAGGGCCACCCTGTTCTCGCAATGGCATGCCCGTTTCTCATCCCATATACTCGACATGGCAATCAAGATACATCCATAGAGCTCATGATGCTGCAAATCCCTTTGCGTATATTTGGAAGTTCGGTTTGTTATCTGCTGGCTGGTTGACGATAGGATGTCTGGTTTACGTGGAACAGTTGGAAAATGCCATGTTTGGCGCCCAGAACACAACCACAATTTAGATTCCATTAAGTCATTAACATTATTTTGTCTCGCCTATTCTGCCAACAGAACCAAACAACAGCTGGCAAACACCTTTAGAGACCGCTGTCGATCTGAGGGAAAGCCATGTTGGCAGTATACTGCTTCCAACTCGAACATTGACTAGTGAATTGTCCCTCATCAGGCAAAACGATCTGGTTTTTAGCTTCCAGGAATTGCACTCCCAGACCCTCAGAGATGTGCCAGGCAATGTGACAATGCATGAGCCAGCTACCGGGATTATTTGCTGGGAAGGCGAGTACAAGCCAACCAGAGGCAGGAAGGGTAGCAGTGTCTCTGCGGGGTGGGTTATCGAAGTTGAGTTGGTCAATCATGGATGATGCGTCGAAGGTTGATGACGCTTGATGTCCGAGAACAAAGAAATCGTGACCGTGGAGATGAATAGGGTCTATAGTGAGAGCTCAGTCAGCATGATGAAGAATGTATAGGTGGGAGGATTCTGAAATGGTGAACTTACGAGTGATGGGTGGAGATCCAGAGACTTGCTGAATAACCCAGTATGTCCAAACGCCTTCGTTGGGAATTTCGATCACATCATACTCCTGAGGGTAGGAAGTGCTGCCGTTGAAGACGTAGCCCAGCGTAGGCTTGTCCCAGTGGATGGACATGGCTGCTCGACATTAGCATGTGTTCGCATAGACCCAGGACATTCGTAAACTTACCAGTGGTGTTCAAATGCCACAAAAGCAGACTCTCTCCATTGACAGTGACACCTTCACCAAAGCCAGTGCTCAAAGTCTTGGCCTGCTGAGCGAAGTCGTCCTTGTCCACCGACTGCTTCCAGTAGGGAATAGTAGGAAAATCTATACATTCTACAGTTGGAGGGGTTTCTGTGGTGTCCTCTGGAGTGGAGGTCTCGGAAGCGTCGTATCTAAAGATCGCACGACCATTGCCGTTACTAACACTTCCACATTCTGTGGCAACCTCAGCTCTGAACCAGTAGTTGCCGGAAGTCTGGTTGGCCTCGAAGACAACATCGTATCTTTGGCCGATAGCGATTAAAAGCCAGCCATCAACGGCTGATTCTTCGACAGGGATGAAATCGGCTTCGATGACACTGAAAGAGTGACCGTCCAGTTTTACCAACATATGGCTGTCGACGGAAGTGTTGATCAATCGCAGACGGTGCTTCTTGCCCTTTGTAAGTGCGACCGACTGGTACTTGCCACCAGCACCGTTGTTGTTCGTACCGTTAAGTAGCAATGTATCCGAAGGAGGAGCACCGCCTCCAGCTTGAGAGTTGATGAGGGCCAAGGTGTTGACGACGTCGGCATTCTTGTAGTACCAATCCATCATAGGGAATGTGCCGAGATCGATGTCGTAGTTGGCAGTCGCTGGACCATCAATTAAGATGGTTCCCACCACACCCATGCCGTACCTTTTGCATAATGGGTCAGCAAGTTAATATTAGATGCGAGAAAAGCAATTTTTCCTTACTGGCTTGAGTAATGGCTATGGTACCATGAAGAGCCATACTGTGTGCACTTGAAAGTATATGTCTTGGTTTGGCCTGGAGCAAGAGCACATTCGGAGACACCGTTCACACCATCCATTCCGGGTGAATTGAATTGTCTGATTCCATGCCAGTGAATGGATGTGCCATTATCCTGCATAGAGTTGGTAACGGTGATGGAAAGAGTGTCACCCCAGGAGGCTCTGATCACAGGTCCTGGTAGTTGACCATTGATCAGGAGGCATTGTTGCTCATTCGCACCATCAGGATTGCACGTTGTGTTTGTGATCTCGAGGTTGTAGCTAACGGTATTGCCAGTCGTGGGAAACTTTTGATCGAAGCTGGGATACAGTTAGCTGCAGTGTTTAGGGGCGGTCGTCTTGAACTGCATACTCGGTAGCAACGGAGAATCCATCTGTCCAGCAAGACCTTGTGAAAGGCCCGTTGGAGCAGGCACTGTCAGCGACCAAAGTTGAGGTACTGCCAGCAGCTGAGGATGTCGAAGAAGCTTGACGGCGAACCATCTTGCCCTGACCACCCCTTCCCCATAGATACTTTCTACCAGAAGATGAAGCCGAAGACACGGACGCCAATGCCAGAAGGCAGGCAGCGGTCAAGCTCTCAAAATGCATTGAAATGAAGCAAAGGATGAACAATATAAGTACGAAGGATAAGAAGAAGTGTGAACTGTACAACTCGAAGAATGTCGTGATTACTGAGAGGCAAAAAACGAATGTTGCCAATGTGGAATGAGAAAAAGAGAGAGAGAAAACGTACACATCTGACTTGATCTTATATACAGCTCATCGTGATGGCTTTTTTTCGAGTACGACGGAAGAGCGGCTTCAGGGCAGTGAGCATAGCATACGTACTGACCCACACAGTCAGGCAAATGTGATGCCCAGCCAAAGATAGACGATTTAGTCTTCCTACTCGCGTGCCGAGATGAGATGCGAACAAACCATGCAAGGGTGGTGATCTCCGAGTTGGCTGCGCAGGAACCTTTAGAGCAAACTTCCGTGTAGTGACAAAGACTAATGAGTATTTTACGATTGGATCTTAAGATCTCGAGGGAAAGAACGGCAGACAGCAAGAAGGATGGAGACTTGGTCCCGTCACGGACCCGCATTGCCTCTGAGCTGTGGAACCGCAAGGTAAGCGGTGTTTGTAGCTTAGCCACTCATGCGTGGTACATCTTCAGAAGGTGATCATCAAAGGCTTCGGAGATTTAGACCGTGACGTACTCTAGGATGTTCGGTAGTGTGTGGATCGTCGAGTGATCGGCAGCAGTACTTCCAAAAGAAGAAACCGGGCCTCCAGGACTACGGACTTCTGACATGGACCTCAAGAATAATCCGAACCAACGCAACGGATATTTGCGAATTCCAAAACCGAGGGAGAGACCTGGAAGGTGACAAGGAATCTAGGTAAATTTTGATGCCAAGATCTATATGCACTGTGTCGAGCCAAGCAAGCCACAGAAACGACAGATGCTTATCTGAACTTCCTATAAGTCTGATCTGGAGGCTCAAAATCTGTCTATCTGGAGATATAGACTTGAAAAGATGGCAAGCTGGACGTGATATCCGTCGAGGGCATAGCCCTAGGTTACAGCCAGAGTAGAGGGGATGTGTTTAGTGAGCCGGAGCTTGATGCTAAAGCACGGGAGCAGAGCCAGTCTACAGGCATCAATTTCTCCGCAAAGACATCGTGACAGACTTGTGACAGACTTGCGTTTCTCGT
>ERZ794946.190-NODE-190-length-29162-cov-89.493386_pt1 | contig 29162 bp, 17 predicted proteins | sample MGYA00433072_ERZ794946 | MGnify/ENA primary metagenome ERZ794946 (study PRJEB30137, sample SAMN04331413) | food metagenome | isolation source: Y3 must sample point D1 replicate A | place: Australia: South Australia | collected 2014 ...
TTACACTCTCTGGTAACTTAGGTAAATTACAGCAAATAGAAAAGAGCTTTTTATTTATGTCTAGTATGCTGGATTTAAACTCATCTGTGATTTGTGGATTTAAAAGGTCTTTAATGGGTATTTTATTCATTTTTTCTTGCTTATCTTCCTTTTTTTCTTGCCCACTTCTAAGCTGATTTCAATCTCTCCTTTATATATATTTTTAAGTTCCAACATTTTATGTTTCAAAACATTAATGATGTCTGGGTTTTGTTTGGGATGCAATTTATTGCTTCCCAATGTAGAAAAGTACATCATATGAAACAACTTAAACTCTTAACTACTTCTTTTAACCTTCACTTTTTATGAAATGTATCAACCATATATAATAACTTAATAGACGACATTCACAATATGTTTACTTCGAAGCCTGCTTTCAAAATTAAGAACAAAGCATCCAAATCATACAGAAACACAGCGGTTTCAAAAAAGCTGAAAGAAAAACGTCTAGCTGAGCATGTGAGGCCAAGCTGCTTCAATATTATTCGACCACTCAAGAAAGATATCCAGATTCCTGTTCCTTCCTCTCGATTTTTAAATAAAATCCAAATTCACAGGATAGCGTCTGGAAGTCAAAATACTCAGTTTCGACAGTTCAATAAGACATCTATAAAATCTTCAAAGAAATATTTAAACTCATTTATGGCTTTTAGAGCATATTACTCACAGTTTGGCTCCGGTGTAAAACAAAATGTCTTGTCTTCTCTGCTCGCTGAAGAATGGCACGCGGACAAAATGCAGCACGGAATATGGGACTACTTCGCGCAACAGTATAATTTTATAAACCCTGGTTTTGGTTTTGTAGAGTGGTTGACGAATAATTATGCTGAAGTACGTGGTGACGGATATTGGGAAGATGTGTTTGTACATTTGGCCTTATAGAGTGTGGTCGTGGCGGAGGTTGTTTATCTTTCGAGTACTGAATGTTGTCAGTATAGCTATCCTATTTGAAACTCCCCATCGTCTTGCTCTTGTTCCCAATGTTTGTTTATACACTCATATGGCTATACCCTTATCTACTTGCCTCTTTTGTTTATGTCTATGTATTTGTATAAAATATGATATTACTCAGACTCAAGCAAACAATCAAAGAAATCTTTCACTGCTCTTTTCTGTGTTCCATTTAGTTTTTAGTACGATTGCATTGTCTATATACTGTATTTACCAAATCTTAATTTTAGTCAAACATTAATGTTTACTTTCGTATTTAATGATGTGTATACTAAGCCTTGGGAAAATGCGTGTTCCTTGTGCCATCCGAAAACTACTTCATAAAAAAGATACTGTTCATTTTCAAGCCCGCATAGTTGGATCAAATATTAACTATATATCAACATGGTCCAAAGATCGTAAGTTTGGTCTAATGTTGTTTTAGCAAAAAAAAATACTATACCTTTCATTAACGTTTATTGAATTTCTTGAAAAAAATACCCTAAATTATTATAAAATTATAGCAGGATAGTTCTTAGTGGAAGATATTAAGCAAACTATTTTCTGAATTGCTATGCGAAATTTCTCTAATGCCAGCTGAGTAACTAACTCTCATGGTACATAAAAATACGCATCTTAAAAAATTTGATATTTCATGATTTATTTATAGAAATAACGATGCTTATTGTGCTTTGTTGGGTGTTTGACTTCTATGTTAACTTACTTCAACATGAAAGCCCGACGTTTGCAATGATATCCTCTTTTTCACCCGAATATTTTCATTTATTAGTAAGTGGGGTTCTGGGTGAAAAAATCAAAACAAAAATATGAATTTGTAATGATTTTTATATTTTCGCCGGAGGTGCTGGAAATGGCAAACGAAAATACTATGACATAAAAGCTGGGCACACTATGTACGTTCTTTTTAATTTTTTATCAACATGAGAAAAATTCATGAACACTGTACCTTATATTATCTAATAAATGAAGTAAGCTTTGCATCTCCGTAACAGCTGCATATATATAATTAAGCGGGAGCTTTCTTTCGATCTCTTTCATTCCATATGTTTATTATGTACTGATGAAAAGCATTTTACTAAGTTGAGGTCTCTGTAAGTATATTGTGACCATTATGCTAAAATACTGGGGTCTTCATTTGTGTCAAATTCTACGTAATAGTTCCCCTTTTTCTTACATTTTTATACTAAAGAGTTACGGTATTTATACAAACGAGGGGCTTTACTGTAATATATGATTAAGATTCAAGCTGAAACATTCTAAGTTAGAGGTATAAAATGATTATTGATGAAAGAGCTGCAAATGTCGGCAAAATATAAATACCTTAGATGTTACCAGCTGGGAAGATTATTACGGAACACATTCTTATAAATCTATAGGAATACATAGGATTGTATTTCTATTGACAAAGTACAACCTATATTTTATGTTATGTTATGTTATGTTTGCTATGACTATAGTTGCTTTTCTTCACTTAGTAAGGATTAACTAACTCTCGAGCTAGTAAATTTGACGTGAGAAGCATAATTATATTACTAATAGAACGATATCTGGTGTGTTTTATTACAGACTGCACTGAGTGTTAGAGGTAGAAATTATAAGTTAAAAAGCAGTAGTTTATGCTTTATGCTCGAGTATCAAGTGAATTTGAACAGGCTAGTGCTTCATTGGTACTTCTTTCATGGATAATTTTGAGCAAATTTCTGCAGCATGTCCCCCTTTATACAAATTCTGTGCATTGCCGGCCTAGAAATATGTCAACGTTTTGGATATGTTGATGCTTACTTCGAGAAATCTTACACTAATACTTCTGGAAAAAATCAATACTAGCAAAATAGTGATATATGAGTAAAATGTATGTAGTACATGTATGAAAATTATCAAGGGCAAATTGATGCTTCAACGAAAAAGTTATTGGATTTTCAAGCACTTTTTAAATTCACAATATTTTTTTCTGGAAATATGAAATTGTCAGCGACTTCTATTACAGGAGTGTCTTTTTTTCTCATGCTATCCAACGCTTCTTCCAAGTCCTTTATAGTATTAGAGGAGCCGCCACAAGCAATAATTATCACAATGTCATCCGCAGCTAATTTTGAGCCCAGTGCATTTTCTAGGATCTTAGTGTTGTAACCCAAATGCAATGCGGCGCCACATGCCGGTTCAATCACCATATTGAATTGATGTGTATATTTAAGACAGGTTTCAATAACATCTTTGTCCTCTATTACAACGGATCTGGTGTTGTATTTGCGAGCGTATTCGAAAGTTTGATTAGAGATCACGGCCGTTCCTAGAGAAGTAGCAATACTTGTTATCTTCTTGAATTGAACTGGTTGGCCTATTTTCAAAGAAGTATTGAAAACATGACATCCATTCGTTTCCACCCCCACAATAGGGATCCTATCAGCTAAACCATACCTTTCCAAACCTTGAATAATACCATTGTATAAACCACCTCCACCAACGCTGCATACTATACCTTTAACCTTATTCACGGAAATATGTTGCGATTTCAAATCTTGTACTATTTCATCTATCATAGATGAATGTCCTTCCCAAATATCCGGATTATCGAAGGGATGAACATAAATGGGCTCAATGACCTGAGAGTCTATTTTATTCATGACATTTGTTTTTAAAAAAGTATCTGCTTCTTTCCAGTAGGCACCACTCACGATAACCTGGGCACCGGTGTTCCTGATTTTATCTACCATTCTCTTCTTTGTCGCTGTAGGAACCACGACTGTACATGGTAGAGACAGTCTTTGACATGCTGTTGCAGCAGCAAAACCGGCATTACCGCCAGAACTAGCGAAAACCTGAGGAGATCTTTTACCGTCCTTTTGAATTCGAATGGCACTTTTCATGATGAGATTACCGATTCCTCTACTTTTGAAGGAGCCACTTGGTTGAAGGCATTCATATTTCAAGAAAAATTGTGCAGAAGCCTTTCCGGGGAAGAATTGACGTAATAATGGTGTTTTATTGTAGACTATCGACATCTCGCTGGTTAATTTTCCTGTCTCTTGTCTATCCAGCACTTAAAAAAGAGAAAACTGTATAAACATTTTCCTTTTATTTGGCGATATTTATATACCTGTGTTCCTCCTCATATTGTCCCTTTTATCTTATCTCATCGCAAACAATTTGATAAAGCTTTGGCACTATTTAATGACACTCAGTGGAATTACATTTCCGCTGGGGCTTAACAGGAGCCGCCCATGCGGAATCATGTCTCCGCGCAGAGGACTCATTAGTTTCCGTTCGCGGTGATTAGTACTCGCGAAAAGAGAAAAAGAAAAATAGTAGGAACATTTCGCAATTGATCAAAATGTAAACAGTGCAGTAAAGAATGGGACCATAAGATAGATAAGAAACAGCTCGCATAAGGAAACAAGGACACATCGATTAATGGCAACCCAAGCCCTAGAGGATATCACGGAGAGGCTTTTAATAAGGTCGCAAGAGGCTATCTTGCAATTAGATCTGTGGATACAACGTCAGCAGAGATCATCAATATGCCAGACAACAGATCAAGAGTCATTGGATAAGTTATCCCAACAGTACAACCAGTATATGTCTCAACTGAACTCTTTGTATGTTAGATCGGAATCTGTTCGAGACAAGTTGAGCAAGGAACAACAACGCAGATTGATCACAGAGGATAATGAGCATCAACGCATAGAAGACTTGGTTCGTGAATTCCAGGATATCACTTTGAGGTTGAACGAGCTGGCCACCGTCCCAAATGAAGCGTCTAATGATTCTCCACAATCGCAATCCACCAGAAGTAGTTTAGGGTCATTTCAACCTCGACCATTGAAAATAATTGAGAGGCAACGTCTGTGTATGGTAACTCCATCGAAACCACCAAAAAAATCGGTAGGCTTTAACCCCATCAATGAAGTCGATTGTCCTTCGAAAACTAACTCTTTACCGTGCTCACCTAAAAAACAACCTGCAAGAAATCGCACTTTACGTGCAGCCAAATCACATGATACTGGCTTGAACAAAAGTAAGAAACCGTCTTCCTCGGATACGTATGAGTCTTTCTTCAAAAATAGACAAAGACTTTCGTTGACCTTCTTTGATGAAATGGATGATGAAGATTTTGATTCTGATCAAGATACTATCATTCTACCAAACATAAGTACCCCTCCACATGTTGGTGTGACCGCAAAGGGTGCTGAATTCGAACCTTTAAGGAGATATAACTCTCACGAAAGTATACTATCTAACAAACCAGCACCTTCTAAGTCGCTCAATCTGGGAAGTTTCTCCGCCTCATTCTTCAAGCCATCTAATCCGACGTTTGGAACTTCGATATCAAATGTCCAAGTGAACTGTCATCCAACTGTTGCAGCGACAATGGCTCCTAGTCGTAATGGTCCTCGTATTTCAAGTTCTAAGGCGTTGTTATCATCATTCATTGCACGATCAGATACACATACGGTAAAAGAGAACAACACAAATCTTAAGCATGCATCTTTTATGGATAAGTTTAATTCATCGTTAAGCACAATATCAGAATCTTTTCAAAGTAAGAGGGGGAGAAAGAATAAGGGCATGAATGAAGAACGAATATCAAATCATAATGTAGCACAGGAACAAAAAAATAATATGGATATAAGCGTCTCTATAGAAGAATTGCAAGATGCTTTGAATACAGAACTGCTGTTTTAATTAATGCCTCCTTTACCTAACCTACTCTTCTTTTGCTCCAAATGTTTATTCTTTTTTTTTTTATTCAGAATATCTTCAAGTTTTTTTGTATCTTTTTGTATTATTATTAAACTTCTTTATAATATTTGTCTTATAAAATCCTATCATAACATGACTATGGCTTGGCCTAGACTCGGGTGCCATCTTTTTTAATGCGACTACTTCAAGACAGCTTCTGGAGTTCAATCAACTTCTTCGGAAAAGATAAAAAACCACTAATTATCAAAGCTATCTTGTCCGCTTTCAAAAAGTTTATTCGATTTTGTTTTCGTTTTCATTTTCATTTTTTTATTATGATGGTCATGGTGGTAGCGGTGGCTCCCTTCAGTTTTCCTCTTTGGTGCTATTAATTTTCTCGTTTTCCCCATATATGTGATAGAAGCTTTTGAACTCCCCACTGTCTTGTAAGACTTTAGAATCTTGACTGTCTTGTTACCTTCTTTAAACTTATCATTTATGTCTGTTCTGGACGCAAAGGATTTGATTATTGATGGATGTTTGAAAACGCCAACTAGTGATGTATCTCCATTTTCCACCTCATCTTCATCCTCTGGGCGCTTTTCTAAGTCAATTATTGTGTTTACTGTTTTTGAAGTGGTCGAATCAGTTTGAGAATTTGTGAATGACTTTATCGAACTATTCTGTTTTAGGGTATATAAATCTTCAATTGCTTCATCATTGCCATGTTGTATCCTTGATAGCTCCTTATCCGTTTCAAAATCCTCATAATTATTACTTTTTAGGAAGGATAAGCTTTTCTGCACAAAGTCTTCAGATATGATAACCTTTTTGTTCTTTTGATCTACAGGTTTCTGTTCATTATTTCCCGTATTATCACCTACATTAATGCTATTGTCCTGAGTATCTAGGTCAGTAGCCGTACTTGTAATGTCTAGGTTATATTCCTCTTCAGCCCCGAAGGGGTTTTTATATTCGATAATATCTTCCACCATACTTTCAAAAAATGCGCTCGACTTTGGGTTTTTAACAAGCTTTGCATCATCGCCAATTTCTAATCTCCTTTTTCTCATCAATTCTCTCCTTTTGAGACGATATTGTTGTAGTACGTCGTCTTCATCATCATCACTTAGTTCTAGCTCTAAGCTATTTTTTGCTCTTTTATTACGAAATCCTCCATTTTTAATGTCATAAAGAATTTTGTTTATCATTTTGATATCCATTTCCTTATTTTCTGCGGCAAGCATTTCTCTGATTTCATGAGGATTGAAATTGTTCTTGGAATAATCATCGATCATTTTTTCTAGGTCAGAATCATAGTCGTCAGATCCTTCTCCATCTGCACCACCGATACCATGCCATTCATCCTCGGATTCTTCGGCTTCCATTTCAAAGAAGTTTGTGACACCTCTTTTCTTCAACTCTTTTATCTTAGCCTCGTGCTCCTTTTCTTTCTGTTTTAGTTGCAATTTCTCTTTGTCAATCAGCTGACGGCGAATTGCTTCATCAGCTTCTTCATTGACGTATACATCATCTTTGACTTCATTTTCGATTGTATTTCTTTCGGCCATCACCTCTTCAATGTTTTGTGTATCTAGAACATTGGTTTCTTGAAATTTGTCGGTATCCTCTCCGATATTATCACCGTAATGGCCCAGATTAATGGCGATCCTTTTCGGTAGACTTTCATCAGCTTTCTCTTTGGGTTTGGCTTCGACTTCGGTATCAGAGTCTGATTCGTTAATGATATGTTTCACGTGGTGGGATTTTTTTTGCTTTAGAATAATTTCATCATCTTCCTTTTCACTATCGGATTCTCTACGATTGTCATTTTCACTACCAGATGATTCATAATCGGCAATTTCATTACCACTCAATGCAAATCCAGAAGACTCTGACCCTGAGTCAGAACCGGAATCATGGGCGTTCAATTGAAAGTCATTTTCTTCAAGTTTTTCCCTTCTCTTCTCTTTTTGTCTGATTCTTTTATTTCTAAGAATTTCTTGTTCTAGCAAGTTCTCTACTATTTCCTTTTCTTTGGCCATATCCTCCAGCTTCAGACCTTTCGTTTCAATCACTTCTTTCTGATGATCCAGAATTTGTTTCCTGCTAGCTTTCCTTAAGGTATTTAATAGTACATTATGATCAACTTTTGGGTCTTTACTTTTATTCGGCCTTTGAGACAACTTTTGATTTTGTTTAGAGAGTCTTGCCTTCAGGTTTAATATAGTCGCCTTTGATAACTGAGAGATTGGCAAAACGCTTTCATCTTTGGATAATTTAATGCTATCCATATCATCATCTCCATATTCGTCACTGTCGCTGTCGAGGTCCAGTGTTATGCATTTCGAGGAGTCAATTTCCCGTTTCAAATTATTAGCATAGGAGCTCAATAGTGGAACCCTTTTCTCATTTATTCTTGTCTCATCAGTTAGATTTAATTCAACACTTTTGTTCTCATGCAGTTCATCGTCATTCTGTACTGGTTTTGGATGTGCATTTTCCAGCTTTATATCATCGTCCTCATTTGAGGACGAATCGTCAAAATCAGCAAGAAAAGACTCTTTAGAAAAAAATTTTTTGGTTGGTATTGGCTTTTGCGGTTTTTTGTATTCGACATTTCTAGCTTTTTCCCTTTTAGAATCTTCTGAAGCCAATTCGCTTTGTATTTCCCGAATTTTTAATGTGTGTGGTACTTCATCTTGAAGTGTTTGTGCGACTGTATCTATTTGGGTTTTCTGTTCCTGATGCGTAGCCTGTGGAATACCAATTGCTTGTGTCTTATCCTCATCATGCGCAGTCTGTGGTGGTACATCCATTTGGGTGTCAGGACCACGATTTTGAATGGACTGAAATAAAGGACTAGTTCCAATAAGTTCCGTTGGAATTATAGGAATTTTCGGCGACAGAGCATTAGAATGATTGCTGGAAGTCGTAATTATTTGGGATTGTGGTTCAATTGATTTTATAGGCTGAGTTTGTGAGGTTGCACCGCTGCTATCTATACGCTGTGTAGCCCCTGGCCGTCCTGTCGTGAGAGGTGTTTTCAGCGCTTGAGAAGTTTCGTTGACGAGACCATCTTCTTTGATTAATTGGGTGGGTTTCCCGTCATTAACGGAATGGATAGGTACGTTAAACACCTTGTCTTGTTGGATGCTGACAGGTATTCTTTGCGTCTGCGTGAATGAAGAAGAGACATTTTTCTCACTGTAACTATTATCTTTAACTTCGGATTTCTCCAGCTCTTCACCACCATCGTAAAGATTAGAGATTAATTGAGTTGGTAACGAATTCTCACTCCTATCTTTTCCATTATTGTGATTCTGTTCGGGTGCTTTCTTGCCTTCTAATCTGTTCTTAACACGATTTAATGTGGCATTGGCAAATAAAAACCCGTTCCCAGTCAACTCTGGCGGATTGTCTATGTCATTGGGCCCATTTCCATTAGTATTATCGTTCTCATCTAGTATGGGAACAGCAACTTTTTTGTAGGTGGTAGTTCTCTTCTTTGCAGTCAACGAGGACAAAGCATGCAAGGCATCATCCATCACTAAAATATTTGGTGATAAGTTCAAAAGCGAATAACGAACTTCCTTAGTTGTTTGTCTGTTCTTGGTTTTTTTCCAACATAATGTGTTTGAAATGCTATTGAAGCAAACGCGTTTTACGCATTCTATCTCTTCATGACGCGTCGAAGAAGGATAAGGAAAATTTCAAGTATTGATGTATATCTCTCTGCATATGAGAGCCAGTAGAGTTGGTGTCCTAGTAAGAATTTCTTTCACTTTACAAACATATCTAAGTAAACGAAATGTGTGTGTGTTTCTATATATATATATAGACATATATGAAGGATTCCGTAGCGGTGTAAACTAATTTTGGTTTGGCTTGTATGCTTCTTCTTCCGGAGCTATGAAATCTTTTGCTCTCTCTTCCTGCCTTTCGATTTCTCTTTCCATTTGCTTTTCCTTTTGCTCATTTAATTTCTTCATTTGCTTTTCTCTCTTGCTTAAGAAATACTCACCACTTTCAATTTCCAAATCAACCTTTCTAGGCAATTGGGCAGGAGGAAATGGAGTATAGACCTTCTTTTCGACGTTTCTGATCTTCTTGGGTTTCTTTCTGGCCACATTCCTCTTCTTAAACATGGGCAAGAATCTTGACCAATCTTCATTGGCTAACTCTGGCCTTTTTGCCAATTCTCTTTTTATCATTAATTCCTTGATATGATAGATAGGGTGAATATTTTTCATACAATCTTCTACTACTCGACGGACCTCCTTCAAGCCCTTGAAGGGACCCATGGCACTTACTGTGTTACCTTGTACTAGAATGTAACATTTAGTTAGAAGTTCCAAAGCCTTTAAAGTATTACCGTTAGGGCCTACAAGACGTTGTCTTCTCTTGACAAACCTTTCTTTGTTAGTAACGAAATTACCAATTTTAATAACGTCGCATGCCATGTCATCTTGTAGGATCTTAACGGCTTGCGGGAAAGGAACGGATCTCGCCAATAATTTGATCAAATCTCTGGCTTTCAAAATGATAGCGGGATCGTATGTTTTTCTAGTTGTTTTTACTGTCATAGAACCCTCGACTAAATCTAGAACACACGCTATGTTGTGTTTGTCTAGAGCCCTTGTTACATCATTCCAAATCGTCTTCAAGTAACTTTCTCTGTATTTAGGAAACAAAGTCATAAAACTGGACTCTTCAGCAAAAGGTTGACCGGATGCGTTATCCTCTTCCTTAAACTCCTCTATCTTCCATTTATCAATATCATCCGTATCCCAAGGTTTATCTCTGTTATGTGTAGACACCATCGTTTGCCAATTTGGATATTTGTGTGACCCTTTTGTTTGCTGTCTACTTTACAATAGTTAACCTCATCATCTCTTTTTTTTGAAAATTTTCATATCTCATCGCTAAAAGAATTAGAAATATAAGGAAAAAAAAATTTTCGTTTTCAGATGTGCAAGCCTGCTATAATAAGGTACAATAACTCAAGGGCATTTAGCAAGGAAAAAATGGGCAAGTGTAGCATGAAAAAGAAAGGTGTGGGCAAGAATGTTGGTGTTGGCAAGAAAGTACAAAAAAAGAGGTCGATCAGCACCGCTGAAAGGAAGAGAACAAAGTTACAAGTGGAAAAGTTAAACAAAAGTAGTGAAACAATGATACCGACGCTGCTGCGGGAGGCAAGTACACAAGAGCCAGCTAAACTGAAAGCTGAGACTACTTTGAAAGCCGAGGAGCTGATCAAGGACCAGGAAAAGGACTCCAAGGTACGAGAGCAAATTCGGACAGAAAAATCAAAAACAAACGACAGCATGCTGAAGCAGATCGAAATGATATCCGGCTTTTCCTTATAGGGAATAGTGGTGAAAGTTACGTAAATATATACATATAGAGCGGAATGGTACTGCATATTTTTATTATTTTTTTTTTTTGAATATATATAAAGCATCGTCGCTTAAGACTAAACCTTCGAGGATCTGAGGCCAGCGCTGGATCTAAAGATGGCGTCGCCCTCGGCGTAGCCTCTTCCAACACCAAATCCAATGCCTAGCCATACAGGAAATGCACGGCGCTTGAAGAATAATACTGAGGTGAACACACCCACGCCAAAACCCATGGCAGTCTTGACCAGCATGTTGGACAGGACAATATCCCACTTAGTGTCGAGGATCGTGGACACGGAGCTGCCATTCTTGTTAGAATCCTTGGAGGGAGTGCTTTTCGCTGGTTGTTGTGTTTGTGCTTGTTCGGACATGGTATATTTTGTCTTTTTCCGTGTTTATTCCCTCTCGTAGCAAAGTTAATCTGCCAATTGACAGTAGTTTAATATATGGTATTATCGTTGTTTGAAGCCCTTTAAAAGGAAAAAACGGGTTAGGGCCACCCGGCGCGAAGTAATAGCTGCTGATTGGTCAGAATAGTAAAACGGCTTGAATTGATAGTATATCGTACTGTATATACCTTATATTTGGGCTAATAATCATCTCCCAAATGCTCCAGTATACATGTCACCTAGCTATGTATGAGGTTGACTACCTTATATGCAGCTACTACACAATAACTGTAGTATCGCGCTGCACGAGCGTGACGGCGGTTAAATCTGGATTTTTTGCCACCTTTTTTATACGAAAATAAGAACTAGGTAAATAGGAAGGAATGGTTGGATTTGAGTTTAAAAATAGAGGGAATACTTGGAGATGCGATTGTTGCTGTGCAAGAATTGGTTTGCGTCACCTGTAATCTCACCACTACTGTATACCCGCTCCTTATATTCAATGGCTAACACTACTAGTTTCCCTATTGCTCCCCAGGCCCCGCCTAATTGGTCGTTCACTCCCAGCGATATTAGTGGGAAAACCAACGAAATCATCAACAACAGCAACAATTTCTATGATTCTATGAGTAAGGTAGAGAGCCCTTCCGTGAGTAATTTTGTGGAGCCTTTCATGAAGTTTGAAAATGAATTGGGCCCAATAATTAACCAATTAACTTTCTTACAGCATGTGTCGTCTGATAAAGAAATTAGGGACGCATCTGTGAACTCCTCAATGAAACTGGATGAGTTGAACATCGATCTATCTCTGCGTCACGACATCTTTTTGCAATTCGCCCGCGTCTGGCAGGATGTTCAATCGAAGGCAGATTCTGTGGAAAGAGAAACTTTCAAATACGTTGAGAAGTCTTACAAGGACTACATTCATTCTGGTTTGGAACTTGACGAGGGAAACCGATTGAAAATCAAAGAGATCAAAAAGAAGATCTCCGTTAACTCTATTAATTTTTCGAAGAATCTGGGAGAACAAAAGGAATACATCACTTTCACCAAAGAACAATTGGAAGGTGTGCCGGATTCTATTTTGACGCAGTTCGAGACAATAAAATCTGACAAAGATAGCAATGAAACCTTGTATAAAGTCACCTTCAAATATCCGGACATTTTTCCCGTGATGAAATTGGCATCCTCAGCTCAGACTAGAAAGCAGGCCTTTTTGGCCGACCAAAATAAGGTCCCTGAAAATGAAGCTATACTGTTGGATACATTGAAGCTGCGTGACGAATTGGCCTCGTTATTGGGCTATGACACGTATGCGAACTACAACCTGTATGATAAAATGGCTAAAGATAGCACTACGGTAATGAACTTTTTGAATGATTTGAAGGACAAGCTAATTCCGCTGGGCAGAAAGGAACTACAGGTCTTGCAAGATATGAAAGCCGAAGATGTTAAGAAACTTAATCAGGGTGCAGATCCAAACTACTACATTTGGGACCACCGTTACTACGATAACAAATATTTGTTAGAAAACTTCAATGTGGACCTAGAAAAGATTTCTGAATATTTTCCACTAGAGGCTACGATTACTGGTATGCTGGAAATATACGAAACATTGTTTAATTTGAAGTTTATCGAGACGAAAGATTCTCAAAACAAATCTGTTTGGCATGACGACGTCAAACAAATCGCCGTTTGGAATATGGATGATCCAAAGTCTCCAAACTTTGTTGGTTGGATTTATTTCGATTTACATCCTCGTGATGGTAAATATGGCCACGCTGCCAATTTTGGTTTATCGTCATCATTCATGATTGATGACACCACAAGATCGTATCCGGTTACTGCGTTGGTTTGCAATTTCTCCAAATCTACGAAGGATAAACCTTCTCTACTGAAGCATAACGAAATAGTGACCTTTTTCCATGAATTGGGCCATGGTATCCATGACCTGGTGGGACAAAACAAGGAATCGAGGTTTAATGGCCCCGGATCTGTTCCATGGGATTTTGTGGAGGCACCTTCCCAAATGTTAGAATTTTGGACTTGGAATAAGAATGAATTAATCAACCTCTCATCACATTACAAAACGGGCGAAAAAATTCCAGAATCTTTGATCAATTCATTGATCAAAACTAAACACGTAAATGGTGCTTTATTCACTCTAAGACAATTACATTTTGGGTTATTTGATATGAAAGTACATACTTGTAAAGACTTGCAAAACCTGTCAATTTGCGATACCTGGAACCAATTGAGACAGGATATTTCTTTGATTTCTAATGGTGGTACGTTATCCAAGGGTTATGATTCATTTGGCCATATAATGTCAGACTCTTACTCTGCCGGTTATTACGGTTATCTATGGGCGGAAGTCTTTGCAACTGATATGTATCACACCAAATTCGCTAAGGATCCGTTAAATGCCAAGAATGGGATACAATACCGTGATATTGTGTTGGCTCGTGGTGGCCTTTATGATATTAATGATAATCTGAAAGAATTTTTGGGTAGGGAACCTTCTAAGGATGCTTTCTTGAAGGAGCTGGGCTTACAGAACTAAATTCGTTCAAGCATAAAATTATACAATTATTCTACAAAGTGTTATTATGTTAGATAATCTTTTAAATAACCTCGTCCCTGGATAGATTAAAACCATTAAATAGCTCAAATCTTGGAGTAAAGCAGCAGTAATATGTCTGATATGTTCGTTATATTTTTTCTTGAAGTTTATCAACTTATCCTTTACTAGACCATTTCCCTCCCCATCCAATCGTTGATCGATTTTAAATTTCACCTTGCATAATTTTATTAATTTCCATACACATTTTATCACTGAAATGCACGAGTAACACAGCCAAACTTTCCGTAATAGCCCACTTACATATAACTTATCGTTGACCACGCCTAGGTTTTCCAATACTGCGAAGAAATCAAGCAGCGAACTTACACCACTCCATATATTCTCCCATATATCTTTTGCACTGATTTCAGCCGTATTTTTCTTCGAAACCATTCAACTTTCTTTTCTTTTCTTCTTCCTTTACTTTTATTCATCTCCTCTTTACTTCTTACCTCAGAGTCGAACATTGAAATCATTTCCCGCGAATTTTTCGATTATAATTACCCTTTCTACTTAACAAGAAGCAATAAGAGCAAAGGGGCGAAATGCTTGTCCCATACTTTGGCTTTTGGATGTGACATTAGGAGCCTTATCTCCTCTTAATGCCTTAAGTCAAAAAATAGTTTTTGGGATATATCTTGTGATCAAATGCTTTGCAAAAGGGTAAAACAGCGTTTACAATAGGATAGCCAAAAGTAAAAAAAAAAAAAAAAAAGAAGGAAGTTAGTATCGAGCTCAAACAATTTTAGTTTTGCTGGACATATTTTCAGTTTCATTACTGTATATTTGCAGCTTGGTTTTTGTCGCTCTGTAGTCTTGTTTCACACTTCGTCATTTCCGAGTTTCATCTTGCGACATAACTTGTTTCAACTTTTCAAGTGCGACTTTTTGTTAAATATTATGACATAGAAGAAAGTAGAACAGCCATTATAAAACAAAAGAGAAGTGAGAATACTATTAAGATGGCATTCCAAGATCCAACTTACGACCAGAATAAAAGCAGACACATCAACAACAGTCACTTGCAAGGGCCAAACCAGGAAACAATAGAAATGAAATCTAAACACGTATCATTCAAACCCTCTAGAGACTTCCATACAAACGATTACTCGAATAACTACATTCATGGGAAGTCGCTACCGCAACAGCATGTTACTAATATTGAGAATAGGGTTGATGGCTATCCAAAACTTCAGAAATTATTTCAGGCGAAAGCTAAACAAATAAATCAATTTGCCACTACGCCATTTGGGTGTAAAATCGGAATAGATTCCATTGTTCCAACGTTGAATCACTGGATACAGAACGAAAATTTGACTTTCGACGTGGTGATGATTGGCTGCTTAACAGAAAATCAGTTTATTTACCCAATTTTAACCCAATTGCCATTGGATAGATTGATCTCCAAACCAGGTTTCCTGTTCATCTGGGCCAATTCTCAAAAAATCAATGAACTTACTAAACTTTTGAATAATGAAATATGGGCTAAAAAGTTTAGAAGAAGTGAAGAATTGGTTTTTGTTCCTATTGACAAGAAATCACCGTTTTATCCAGGTTTAGATCAGGACGATGAAACGTTGATGGAAAAAATGCAATGGCACTGTTGGATGTGTATCACAGGTACAGTAAGGAGGTCTACAGATGGACATCTTATTCATTGTAACGTAGACACTGACTTGAGTATCGAAACGAAGGACACCACTAATGGTGCTGTACCATCCCATTTGTATCGTATTGCAGAAAACTTCTCTACCGCGACTAGACGATTACATATTATTCCTGCAAGGACTGGTTACGAGACACCCGTCAAAGTAAGACCTGGCTGGGTTATAGTGAGCCCAGATGTTATGTTGGATAACTTCTCACCCAAGAGATATAAAGAAGAGATAGCTAATTTAGGTTCGAATATCCCATTAAAAAATGAGATTGAGCTGTTAAGACCAAGAAGTCCAGTACAAAAAGCACAATAAAGCATCAACACATAAATCCTTGCTTAGCTCAATTAAATATACTAGTAAATAAGTATATAAACAATAATTTTGCATTTTATTTTACTGGAAACTCTTCTCAAAACCAAATTGCGCAAGGATTGATTCAGTACAATTATGCAAACTCGAAAAGTAAATAAACAAAAAGATACAGTTGAGTGAAAGGTAAATAAACATTATTCTACTTGATTTTCCTCTGTTTTTTCCATTTTTCTTTTTTGTCTTTTCGTGTTCTAGCGTGTTCACTTTTTCAGCCATGTAATTACTTAAATAGGAAGTTTACACGATGTTCTCGCATAAAAAGCTGGAAGTGCAGAACAAAGAGGAAGAAAATAGGAACAGAGAATTTGTTTGTTTATTTGTTTGTTTGCTTGTTTGTTTGTTTGTTTTGATTTGAAGTCGAGGTACTTATTCGAAATAATTATTTTGCCCAGGGTTTTGGATAGTTTTTTGTTTTCCAATTAGATTTTTAGAAATATTTTATCATAGTTTTTTGTTTATTTATTTGTTTATTTATTTGTTGATTTGTTTATTTATTTGTTGGTTTGTTTATTTAAGTTTGTAAATGTTTAATAAACAAAACAATATTTGCAAGCCATTGAAAACTTTGTAAATTTGTTTGAGAATTTACGAAACAATGAAAATTAAGGACTCTTTGATGGTGAACGAATTACTACTTTGCAGCAGGTAATTCTCTAAAACTCAGAAACAAGGCATGTATTTTTCACTAGGAAAAAGAAGGAAAATGGGACTACAGTATTAGGGAAACAGGATTAAAATTCGTAGGTAATAATAACCCATACTTTCATTGTAGCAGTACTTTCGTTAATAAAATGGATATTGTTGTACTTCGGTAGATGTTATATTCTAAAGAGTTAAATTATCCAATTCCAAATTCTAGGGACGGTTTCCAAAGATTTGTATTGTCCAGTGACATAATTTTCACTAAAACATTGATCTGTTTAATAGGTTTGCTATAAATGCACAATAATTTTTCACCCATGATACCCAATTTCAAGAGAAGCAATTGCTACATATAATTATTTAGGCTTTACTATCTACTACTCATTGACTGTGCCCTTTTACACAATTATAACAAATATGTCAAAGCAGATGCCATGAACTTTGTATCTGAATTTTTGATTTCCTTTTAATTCTAATTGCAGACGACGTAAATATAGTTCTGAATTTCAAAGTCACTGTTAATTAATTGTTCTAATTGTTTGGTTTTTTTAATATAAATCACTAGTGCTTAAGTTCTGTTGACGCACACAGTACCTATCTTTGATTCCTTCGTGCAAACAGTATTCCGGCACGTTAATTGATACCAAAAAGATTTCAAAATCAGATGCTTCAAGACTAATTGTATACTTTATGTGACTTCTGGAGTTTAATTTGTTGTATTGATGAGATAATATTGTCTATTATATTGCCAATAACAACCAGCGCCAGGTGTACTAAGTCGAGATGACAGAAAATTTATAATAAGTGTAAATACAATAAATTTTGTAAATAAATAACTACTTCAATAGAAATCTCAAAGTCGAAGAAACACAGAACACAGAATGAAACTGGACTAAATGATTTTCAATAAAGGAAAAGCACGAAAAATTTTTTGAACTTTTTTGGGACAGCGTGGATCGTGTAATTACTGTATTGGGAAATTTACACGATTCTCGACAAATAAAGAAAAAGGCGCGTTTAAAGACTTACAAGCACACCTTTGAATTATTTTTGTTCTCTATGATTATCAAATGTGCTAGTGTTTGCAAGATGGTGCTTTTTTTTCTTTAGATTGCCACGTTTCTGCTCCTCTTTGTGGTTTTCTTTTTTTTTTTCAATCTTACTTATAAAATGAATATTTCAATTGATGAATAGCTATATATTGGATACAAAAATTAGCATTTAATCGAAAACTGCAGCATGTATTTAATCGAAAACTACAGCATGTAGCTATGATACGACAGAAGATTTTTGTTTTTATAGTTAAGTCAAGAAGAAATTCTATTTGTCCAGCAATCCGGCGCAAAGAAGACTACTAAAGGGTATTGAAAAATTTCTAGAACCAGAAATAATCGAAAGCATTACTTTTTTTGGCTCTATAAAGGAGTTCTGGACAGCTTGAACTTCCGAAGTCTGTCTGTTTAGCTCGTTAAGATAAATCTCAAAAGAGTAGCAAGCAGGTGGGAGGGATAATTTGGATTAAAGTGTATATATTGCGTATATATAGCCACGTAAACCTCACACTATTGAGTTTAAACATTTTTCACCTTACGTTATTATTCTTTTGTCTAATTTTAATCTCCTCCAGTATACTAAAACCGCAAAAGCGGGTTACCCAGCTTGTTTCTTTTTGTCTGAAAAATTTTTTGCGATGCCCATTATGAAAAATTGGCAATAATAGTATAGTAGTTAGTTTAAGTTTAGATTCTTTCAATACTCATTCTGCTTCAGTTTGTAGTTAGATTTAACTCAATAGAGGTGATTGGCAAAAATGGGTAAGACACAAAAGAAGAATAGTAAGGGACGTTTAGATAGATACTATTATCTAGCAAAGGAGAAAGGTTATCGTGCTCGTTCATCCTTTAAGATTATTCAGATTAATGAAAAGTATGGCCACTTCTTAGAAAAATCGAAGGTTGTTATTGATCTGTGTGCTGCTCCTGGTTCATGGTGTCAAGTTGCATCCAAACTCTGTCCTGTCAACTCCTTAATTATTGGTGTTGATATTGTTCCAATGAAGCCGATGCCCAATGTTATAACTTTTCAAAGTGATATTACAACAGAAGATTGTAGATCAAAATTGAGGGGTTATATGAAGACTTGGAAAGCTGATACAGTGTTGCATGATGGTGCTCCTAATGTTGGTTTGGGTTGGGTTCAGGATGCTTTCACCCAATCTCAATTAACCTTACAAGCTTTGAAGTTGGCCGTCGAAAATTTGGTGGTGAACGGTACTTTTGTTACTAAAATTTTCAGATCCAAGGATTATAATAAATTGATTTGGGTTTTCCAACAATTGTTTGAGAAAGTTGAAGCCACAAAACCACCCGCATCAAGAAATGTTTCTGCAGAAATTTTTGTAGTGTGTAAAGGTTTCAAGGCACCAAAGAGGCTGGACCCAAGATTACTGGATCCAAAAGAAGTTTTTGAAGAATTGCCAGATGGGCAACAGAATATGGAGTCCAAGATTTATAATCCCGAAAAAAAAGTTAGAAAAAGACAAGGTTATGAGGAAGGTGATAATTTACTGTATCATGAAACCTCAATTTTGGATTTTGTCAGGACGGAAGACCCAATAAGCATGCTTGGAGAAATGAATAAGTTTACAATTGATGAGAATGACCATGAATGGAAGATCTTGAAGAAATTGAAACAAACCACAGACGAGTTCCGTTCCTGTATTGAAGATTTAAAAGTCTTGGGTAAAAAGGATTTTAAAATGATCCTAAGATGGAGAAAGATTGCAAGGGAAATCTTGGGCATCGAAGTTAAGGACGACGCTAAAACAGAAATTGAAGTAGTACCGTTAACAGAAGAGGAGCAAATTGAAAAAGATTTGCAAGGTTTACAGGAGAAGCAGCGTCTAAATGTCAAGCGCGAAAGAAGAAGGAAGAACGAAATGAAGCAAAAGGAACTACAGAGAATGCAAATGAACATGATAACCCCCACTGATATTGGTATTGAAGCCGCAAGTTTGGGTAAAGAATCGTTGTTTAATTTGAAAACTGCAGAAAAGACTGGTATCTTGAACGACTTGGCGAAGGGTAAGAAAAGAATGATTTTTACAGACGATGAATTAGCCAAAGATAATGATATTTACATTGATGAAAACATCATGATCAAAGATAAGGATTCTGCTGCTGATGCGGACGATTTAGAAAGCGAGTTGAATGCCATGTATAGTGATTATAAAACTAGAAGGTCGGAAAGGGATGCCAAGTTTAGAGCTAAGCAAGCACGTGGTGGCGATAATGAGGAAGAATGGACCGGTTTTAATGAGGGAAGTCTAGAAAAGAAAGAAGAGGAAGGTAAAGATTATATCGAAGACAATGACGATGAAGGTGTCGAAGGAGACTCCGATGATGATGAAGCCATCACCAATTTGATTAGCAAATTGAAGGGACAAGAAGGTGATCACAAATTGAGTAGTAAGGCACGTATGATTTTCAATGATCCGATATTTAATAACGTTGAACCTGATTTGCCAGTAAATACCGTCAATGATGGCATAATGAGTTCCGAGTCTGTTGGTGATATTTCTAAATTAAATAAGAAAAGAAAACATGAAGAAATGCACCAGAAACAAGATGAAGCAGATTCTTCGGATGAGAGTTCAAGTGATGACTCCGATTTCGAAATTGTGGCCAACGATAATGCATCAGAAGAATTCGATTCTGATTATGATTCAGAGGAAGAAAAAAATCAAACAAAGAAAGAAAAGCATTCCAGAGACATTGATATTGCTACTGTTGAAGCCATGACTTTGGCACATCAGTTAGCATTGGGTCAGAAAAACAAGCATGATCTTGTTGATGAAGGTTTCAATAGATACACCTTCCGTGACACCGAAAATTTGCCAGATTGGTTTTTAGAAGATGAAAAGGAACATTCCAAGATAAATAAGCCGATTACTAAGGAGGCAGCGATGGCAATTAAAGAAAAAATAAAGGCAATGAACGCCCGTCCTATTAAGAAGGTTGCTGAAGCTAAGGCAAGAAAGAGGATGCGTGCCGTAGCTCGGTTAGAAAAGATCAAGAAGAAGGCGGGCTTGATTAACGATGATTCAGACAAGACAGAGAAGGACAAGGCTGAAGAAATTTCTAGATTGATGCGTAAGGTTACCAAAAAACCAAAGACCAAGCCAAAGGTTACTTTGGTTGTTGCCTCAGGTAGGAACAAAGGTTTGGCAGGTAGACCAAAGGGCGTTAAGGGTAAGTATAAGATGGTTGATGGTGTCATGAAGAATGAACAAAGAGCCCTAAGACGTATCGCAAAGAAGCATCACAAGAAAAAGTAGTAACAAAGAGCATTATTTTTCCATTCCCTTGTACAATATTGAAAATAAAGGAAAAGAAAGCAATAGATATATTATGTATACATAGAATTAATCAAATTATCATCAAAAAACTTATAGGAAACCTATCGTTTTGAATTCAGAAAATACGAGTGCACAGTAGAACAATTTTTATTCCCGTTTTACTGATCTTTTCTTCTTGTTGTTACCAAATACCTTGGAGAAAATGTATATGATGGAGATGAGTAAGCATAGTAACGTACCATTTTTGATCTTGGAATAATCCTTTGTGTCAGGCCTTGGAATTGGTACTAGAAGAGTTGTCGAGTTCAAATGGTGGAATGTAGTATCGTCTGTAAAGAGAGATTCATATCCTAGACCTTTTTTATAAAATGGATTACGGGAAACTTTATTGTCACCTGTGTCGCAGGCTAATATAACTTCTGGATCAAATGAAACTTCCAATTTATCCCCTTTATTATTAGAAGGCTCAATATATCTAGTATGCAATGTCACTTCATTCATTGTGCCGGCTTTCAATTCAAAGATACTTTCAGAACCCCATGCCTTATCTCGAAGAGAGTATTCTGGTAATTCTAAGTCGTCTTCTCCAAAAAGTAGTAAGGGAGAGGATTGGAATTTATCGATAAATAATTCTAACGGCAATTGCAGGTGCATTAGATACATGCATTTAGGGCGTTCTTCGAAATCTGTGAGATCAATCATGATTTTTGGATGCAAACCGATAGGTTCATTCAGATATAGTGATGTCGTAGTCGTCGAGTGATTGTATGCGATATGGCCCTGTTTATACAATAAGGATGTTTTCTGACATCTTTCCATTTTACCATCGTCCATCCTCCAATTACAACGTATTCCACCAATATCGACATCACTTTCATCACTTGCATCCACAAAGAATACACCTACTTCGAGTTTCTCATCTTTCACTCTTGCAATTGTAAATTCTTCACCCTGTTTCAACAGACGATATTCAACAATTTGGATTTGTGTGGGCTCCACTGATATATCATATGTAAAATCTTCTGGATTCCATGACAGATTCAAATCTACTTCGGGAGGCAAGTACTGCTCTATGTCAAACTTCTCACTGTGAAATGAATTGTAGACTGGGTTAGTAATAAACCTTTCCGGCACATCCGAAGAATTTGAGTAAACTGAAAAGCCAGCACTCAGTTCATTTTCTATAACGCTTAAACTTCTAGCCAAGTCCGCTCTGGGCCTCCAAGTGATTCTCGTAAAGGATTTATCCAAGCTTCCAGTCCTCTCTAATAGCCACCTTTGTTGTAAAACCACACCAGAACCTCCACGAACAGTCAAATGAGTGTCATTTTGGCGCATATGATTACCGATATCCTCAGGGGCATTGTAGAGTACAGTCACTCTATGTCTTGTCACCATTACTCAGCTAGAAACGCACACTTCTTGCGTTTATTCTCCTCCCGATTTGATTATGATTAGCGTTTCCATTATTTGATCTTTTTTATCAGGGGGATCTTCAAAGAAAGGAACTTTTTTTAGGAAAAAAAAAATAATCATCTTTTATTACATGTGTAATACTTCAAGCAATCATAAACAAGAGTTAAGAAGGCAAAGTTCTGCTGTTAGTGTGTCCTCCAATACTCTTGCACGACAAAGTTTTAGTTATCCCCTTCTACGTGTATTGTTCCTCCGTGGTCGATTGTGTTCAAAGATTGGGAGCTCTTTTCGTGTTTTGCACTAAGAGCATACTGTTAATCCGCAAAGGCCACTAAAACTTACCTGCATTTGTCTACTTAAAGATACATTCCAACTATTTACATTCATTTTTATTTCTAAAAGAGCATTCTGAACCCTCGGCAATTATTTCATACTCCTTCTCAGAATAGGAAAATGCCCAATACGCATACTCAACATGTGCAAATATCAGAGCCAAATCCTGTAAATACTTTGTCTACACCATCCAAAAGAGGTCACCGCCATCGCAGATCGCTAGCAATATCAGGAGATTTTGATTTTTTGAAACAGCCTGCAGCAATTGTGAATTTACCACCTCCACAGGCGGCTGAAAATTGTCCTTCAACTGCCCCAACTGCTGTATCAAGTACATTATCGCCAATACGCTACAATAGATTTCCTTGCAAAACCAATGAAGACGCTGGAACGTTAGATTTGCCTGAACCAAGATTTTATCCGTTATCACCAAAGAACAATCTGCAAACACCAAGTCCACGATTTTTCATTAGTGAAGAGCCAAGTTTTTCATCGCCAGTTAAAGGCGTCCCAGATGCCATTATTAACCTTGACGATGCGTTGAAGACAAGGCCTAGGTCATTTAAATCACATAGAAGATCTGAATCCGCTCCTCCTGATTTGGAGGTTATGGTAGATAAGGGCAATTGTGCAGCCGGTTCTAACTCTATGATTAAAGAAGAAGAGGACTCCTTAATTGAACCAGAATCGAAAAATGAATATTATGAGCAAAAGCTTCCAACAGCACTATTATCCCCACTGCGGCCTTCCCTTTGTGTATCTGAACAGGCCATTGATGTAGATGATTCAGCTCTCAATGGGTCACCGACCCATCACAACCATGGGATGCAAAACGCCAATGCACGGAATTCCAACACATTCAATTCGTTGAAGATCAAAGGCCAAAAGCAAAGATATTATCATTATACGAAGCAGCTACCTTTGACCGTAGGCTGTGACTCGCAATCTCCAAAAGAACAAAGGTCGGCTGCTTCAATGACAATCAATCAGGCAATGACACCTTCTTCCCTGGCCTATACCCCTTCTAAACTAGCATCTACTCCCGCAACACCAGTATCCTTTTATGACAGCAATGCGGACATTAACTTAGAAAGTGATAATTTTCCACTAAAAGATAACCCTAGATATGCCAAGGATGGTTATCCTAAAAAGTGCGGCAATTCACAGCTTAATCGTGTGCTGGATAGCGATAAAAGACAGGATTTTAGTGGAGAATCGAGAAGAAGAAGATCGGGCAGTCCTATCTCCCACATGCAACACCGCAACCTGATTGATAATATGAAAGGTAGACGAAACAGTAACACGATAAACTCAATCTTCAACTACAAGAGTCAACATTATGAAATGCCATATGATGATATGATGAAAAATGAAAACATTAATGCACAGTCCATGCCCTTTTCAGTCAACGGTGTCAACAATGAAAATAGTATCGGAGGGGTTATTACGAGAGCGGACGATGCACCCCTTCAACACTCTGTGGTCAAATCCTGTACGCCTGATGGCAAGGAAGAAATGAATAGGCTTAAAAGTAATGACAGTAATGAATATTCCAAGTCTGAAGGGCAGATCAGAACCAATTCGCAACTAAGTAAGGACATTCTCATGGGTGAACCAGGTGATATGGTTGATCTGTCCTCTTTTGTCAACGCGCAGAGAAAAGCCTCAAATGAAACTGGTGACTTAGTCTTTAGTTTATCCCAGGATGATGACGCACTGAAAACGTTCCATGCGAGCAACAGCGCAGCAACAAGCAATGAAAGCTGGTGTATTAGCGATGATGCGTTAGGAAAGCAGGCGCAGGACAGTGAAGTTAGGAGGAAAAGAAAATCCAAATTAGGACTCTTTAGACATATTTTTTCAAGGAAGTAATACAACAATATTAATAATAAGTAATAAAAAGGTGAATCGTAACCTTAGCGGCATTGATTGCATGTAGTTTTAATAATAAAGTGTAGAATAATAAATATAAAATTTCAAAGTCATCAGAAATAAAAATTGAATAGACATATACATATAGAAATTACTTCTATCATTTAAATACATATATATACATACATGTATACGTGTATACTTGTACTTGTGAAGGACTCAATAGTTGTATTCGTTTGGTTTTTGACCAGAAGTGTTTGGGAAACCACATTCCAATAAGATATCGTTAATCAATTCAGGTTTTTCAGTAATCTTGGAGAAAACTTCATCATTTTTGGTTAAGATCATACCACAATAACCTGTGGAGTTGAAACCTATCTTCATTTCATCAGAAAAGGCCTTCGAGCGTGGAACGACACAGATCCATTCCTTGGTTAACATAAGATTGTAGGATTTCTTTAGTTCTGGATTTTCGTTCAACCAGTCCTGGAAAAAGGTCAAAGCTCTTTGCAATATGGAGATGTAACACATAGCTAATAGGTCTTCATCAACAGTTTCTTCAGACTCCGGCATTGGCAAGACAAAATGAGCGAACGAGACTTTAGCATCTTGCAAAGGTTCAGTATTGAAAGTTGGTAGGAAATGTTCTTTACCATTACATAGTCTATCTTGGAAAGTGACGAACTTTTCAGGCATTTGCAGAATTTGCAAATGTTTGTGGTCCAATGAAGAACCACTGGCTGGACCAGAATTGTAAAAGACCATGTGTCTCTTGTCGGATTCTTCATTGTCCAAGGCACACAGCAACTTATAAGCAGTCAATAAATCGGTTGGGGTCAAGGCATCAGTTTGATGTTGGTATTCGTTAGTTACCAATAAAGTGTGTTCAGGGATTACAGGGAATTTGTTTAATAGCAATTTATACGCTTTGTTATCGGCACCACCAAATTCTGGGATAACCGTTAATTCTTCCTCAGGTTTGCCTAGTGGATCCTCTCCTTCTGGAGTTTGGCCACGCTCTGGCTTTTCGATCAGACTTGGCATGTGGCTAATCAAGTATGGCATGCTGGTTTTTGGGTCCTTTGTTTTCGTTGTTTCAGTCTGGATAAATTTTAAGTTACCATTATCGAAGGCACTTTTGTACTTGTCACTAATTAAAGATGCAATGTCAGCGGGGATACTCATTTTTATTTTAATTTTTACTTTTCTGTTTGTTCTAAAATCTATCTAAACTGGCTTTCAAGATCAATCTATTGTCTTTTAAGGTAAACTTTAAATTGGAAATAATAGTAATGTTAGTTCCTTCATTTTAACCTTGTATTGTATTTCCTTTGCGTGATGAAAAAAAAACTGAAAAAGAGAAAAATAAGAAAATCTTCTAGAACGTTCCGAAACAGGACACTTAGCACACAAATACAGAATAGGAAAGTAAAAGGCAATATATGAATGCAGTGCTTGTAACTGGTGCTTGTATCCAAGAATAGCTTCTTGCTGTAGGTTATGGGAATATCGTGTAAGCTGGGGTGACTTTTGAGCTATTCGCGACGCCCGACGCCGTAATAACTACTTTCGACAGACCACTTATGACAGTATTTCAGGCCGCTCTTATAAAATGACATGTTAACAAACAGTTCTGATTATTCGCCTTTTGACAGGACGATAATGTAAATAGTTGTGGTAGTATCATTCAGGTATGTAACTGTTTACTTTGTATCGCTTGAAAAAAATAAGCATTTCAGAGCCTTCTTTGGAGCTCAAGTGGATTGAGGCCACAGCAAGACCGGCCAGTTTGAATGCTCAACTCTTCAAAAGAAATTCCTCAAATATGTCCAGTTTCATGTACTGTCCGGTGTGATTTATTATTTTTTATTTACTTTGTAGTTCTTAAAGCTAAGATTTTTTTCTTTGATAAATTCTTGTTTTAATATCCTAAAATTAAAGGGAAAATAAACAATACATAACAAAACATATAAAAACCAACACAATAAAAAAAAGGATCAAATACTCATTAAAGTAACTTACACGGGGGCTAAAAACGGAGTTTGATGAATATTCACAAGATAAAAATCATATGTATGTTTCTGATATATCGATATACAATCAAACACTTTCAAGAATTTGTTTGTAGACTTTTTGCTAGAGACCTCATCAAAGTGCTACCAACTAAGATCAACTTATACTTCTTTTAGAGAAAATTTTTTTCAATGTACTCCAAAGAGATTTAGATCCTGTCTCTTCCTCTTCCTCTTCCTCGAAAGTCAAAGAAAAATCAGAGTCTCCCTGCTTATTCAGGCGGAGAGGCTCTAGGGTAGTTGCGTTTCTCTCATTGGGACACTGAACCTCATTTTCCAACATTTTGGTCATGTAAGAGGCGACAGGCTCATCGCAGGTGGGTGCATCAACATGGTAGTACCTGGACCAAGCGCTACATTGAGTCCCTCCTGGATAAACACCGCTACAATATTGTCTTTGAACGTTTGCCCAAACCATATCTTTTGAATACCAAAGCTGGACCACATTGTATGGCCTAATCATTGGTGCTACCATAATACTGGATTGGGAAACAGTCTGGTTAATTTTTTTCAACCAATTTTTCTTATCTAGCAATGATTTAATAAACCTGAAATCTAAATTGTCTTCGTTAGCGTCTGTGTCATAATCTACAATTGAGTACTGTGACGTCCAATTATATGGCACCGAGATGGGGAATCTGTCCGGTGTTTCGTCGCTGTTATCCTTCTCCTCCCTCCAAATGCAGTCAGAGGCAGGTGCCCATTCGGTTCGCCAGTCTCCGTTATTTACTACTTGGTACTGTTCCCAATCGTAATACGTTTCCTCTGGGTTGAAGATACTTGCTCTGCTCTTGACATTGCCCATAGCCACACCACGAGAAACATCGTGGAAGATTACGGAGCTGTTTACGATAGCAGGAGCAATGGATTTGACGAATGACACTTGATAAAAGTCTTTGGTCGAAAATACAGTATCAACGCCGTCGTGGGACTCGACCCCTGGTAGAAGAAGCAGAGCATCTAGATCAACGGTAGATGCTGCAGAGGTCAAAGCCACAAAGAGGGAAGATGCAGTTACGAGGTATTTACTAAACATTGGTTCGAAGTGATTACAGATTTTTCTCTCTTGAACCCTGGAATTGCAATAGCTTGGTTCCTATTGGGACCGGACCCTCTTGCGTAAAGTATATATTTAGAAGCAGCTATTTAAATCTGAATGCAAGACGAAAAAAAGCTCGTTTATAGGAGAAAAATACCAAAAAAAGGAAAACCATACACATTCGGGTATCCCAGCTTTGCTTGCAAAATCAATCGATGAGCAAGACAAACAGGGCCAGCTGATGCATATGTTTTGTGTTGCTTTCCTACGATCAGCTAATGCGAGTGTTATAAATATTCCCCTAGTTTTCTTCTCCTCCTTTATGTAACAATAACTTGTGGACTTCCCCAACATAAGACTAAAAGCAAAGGGATAACAAGGGATTTATCTTATTCCATCCCTTTGCCTAGCGCACTGTTACGCAGCTGATCTTATCAACAAGTGTGGTTCTTGCCTCTAAGATTTACATTGCCTTTTCCCAAAGGGAAGGTGGGACAAAACTCATTTTCCCTAAGGGGAAACGTAAGATACCCTTTAGGGAAGATAAGGGAAGTTAGTAGATTGACGACGTAAATCTGTGATGAGATGAAAAAAAAAGATTAGCATCTATATAAGAAAGTACATAACCTCCATTTAAGTTGAAAAAAATTTGTATGTAATGTCTTTTCTTCCTCTTTTCTTTATTTCATTCTCACCGCTAAATCGATAACGGCTAAAACAATTAAAGCTCCCTTTTCAAACCTTATACTTCCGTTAAATAATGCAAATCAAAAACATTGTCGCTGTTCTAGCTACAGTCACTGCTATCAACGCCCAAGTTGGCATTGAACCTAACGCCACTACTCCAAATGCTACGCAGCCAAATGCTACGCAGCCAAATACTACTCTTCCTACCGCTTCGGTGACTACGACAGTTTCGATTGGCGAAGCCGTAGTTAATACCATGGCGGCGGGTGCCTTTGGAGCAGCAATCGCTGCCGGTGTTGCCTTCTTATTCTAGGAACATTTTTATTTCCTTTATTTTTTTCTTTCTTTCTAATTCCATAACCGTTGTTCAAAATTGGGGAGCTTTTTAACTTTCGTTCCATTAAGCTTTTTCTTTGTTCTTTACGTTTGATTCTATTTCAACCATAATTTATTTTTTCGTTATTTAATAATTACTAATATTTAATACTAGATGTATATACGTTGTGTGTATGCGCTACTATAGTATAGCTTAACTGTTTTATTATACCCTTTTTTTCTCTCTTTACTGTACAGAAGATGCGTCACTAATTCAAAAAAAAAAAAAAAAAAAAAAAAAAAAAAAAAAAAAAATTT
>ERZ794946.196-NODE-196-length-28334-cov-4.201704_pt1 | contig 28334 bp, 29 predicted proteins | sample MGYA00433072_ERZ794946 | MGnify/ENA primary metagenome ERZ794946 (study PRJEB30137, sample SAMN04331413) | food metagenome | isolation source: Y3 must sample point D1 replicate A | place: Australia: South Australia | collected 2014 ...
CACGGGTTAAATTTATGCACTGGATGTCAGAGACGAAAAGGGACGCTTGGACCAATGTCGCAATCGACGACTTCCCCACCAAAAAGTCCAAGGTGGAATGAAATCAATGTTGAAAGGCGTCCAGCTCCAGCTCCAGCTCCAGCGACCTTCGAACTTGAAGTTTCTAAGACCAAGTATACAAACAGCTCGCAGCGTACACATAGGCTTCCGCAAAATGGCAAACGTCGCAAGCACTTATTCCGGTAATCGATACACCATTCCGGAATGAAGATATACGGAACAAGAGTACATTTTGAGAATGAGGACCTGACTTTTGGCGCTGTTCGCATCCAACAGATCCTATCCACATTGCCGTCATTGGCGGTACTGGTCTGCAATCGCTGCCAGGCTTCACCCTTGCTGCCACTTTGAACGTCGACACACCATGGGGCACTCCTTCGTCGCCTATCAGCGTGCTGCACCACAAATCTCCCTCGACCGGTAGAGACATCCCTATCGCTTTCCTGTCGCGTCACGGTCTGCACCACGAGATCGCTCCTCATGAGGTCCCCGCTCGCGCCAACATTGCCGCTCTCCGCTCTCTCGGTGTCCGCACCGTCATCGCTTTCTCCGCCGTGGGCAGTCTGCAAGAGGAGATTAAGCCTCGCGACTTTGTTGTACCCGACCAGGTCATCGACCGCACCAAGGGCATCCGTCCCTTCACCTTCTTCGAGGAGGGCATGGTCGGTCACGTTGGCTTCGCCGACCCCTTCGACGAGAAGCTCGGTGCTGTTGTGAGAAAGCTCGGTCACAGTCTCGAGGGTGACAACGTCCACCTCCACGACAAGGGTACTATCATCTGCATGGGTACGTGAATTTGGAAGAGAAAGAAATAGTGGCAGAAAAGGACGAAAGGCTAACCAAGATACAACAGAGGGTCCTCAGTTCTCAACTCGCGCAGAATCACACATGTACCGCTCATGGGGCGGCAGCGTCATCAACATGTCAGTCCTTCCCGAAGCCAAGTTGGCAAAGGAGGCCGAGATTGCTTATCAGATGATTTGCATGAGCACCGACTACGACTGCTGGCACAGCTCGGAGGACGTGACTGTTGAGATGGTCATGGGCAACATGAAGGCCAACTCTGAGAACGCTCGCCGCTTCGTTGGTGGTGTTCTTGATGAGCTCAGCAAAGAGGAGCACAGCGACTTGATCCTCGGCAAGCACCTTGAGGGACAGACCAAGTTCGCTGGTGGTATTACTGCTCCTGCAGGTCGCAAGGACGCAGCAAAGAAGAAGCTGACCTGGTTGTTCCCTGGTTACTTCGAGTAGATGTACGATACTGCAAGAGGCAGTAGATAAAAGCTACATCGTATAGAATGGCCAATAATGAATAAAGTAGTCTTTGTGATATTTGTTCAAACAGATTGGATTGCAATACAAGTGATAAGATATGATGGGATAAGAACGTTTCATCGTGTTGGCAACCACAAGTGTCGGCGTCGGAGCTCGGGGCAAGACGCATGACGATTCAAGCTCCCGACGAGCCAGCCAGCAGTCAATCAACGACGAGCTCTCACTTTACAACCCATCGCTCTTTCCGTGTCTTGTGCATTTCGCCCTTCCTTCCATCTCCGACTCAAGCGCTTCACCATCTGAGCGCAGTTTCCCAATCAATCCCGCCCATCATCGACACCTCTCCACGCAAGCGCCATGTCTCGCCGCTACGATTCACGAACAACCATCTTCTCGCCCGAGGGTCGCCTCTACCAGGTTGAATACGCTCTTGAGGCCATCTCACACGCCGGAACTGCTCTGGGTATCTTAGCCAAGGATGGCATCGTCCTTGCCGCCGAGCGCAAGGTTACTAGCAAACTGCTCGAACAAGACACATCCGCCGAGAAGCTGTACACTTTGAACGAGTCCGTCCATCTATCTTACATCAGTCCTGCTGCGTAATGCTGACACTATCCAAGCAACATGATCTGCGCCGTCGCTGGAATGACCGCCGATGCCAACATCCTCATCAACTACGCCCGCTCAGCCGCCCAAAACTACCTCCTCACCTACAACCAAGAGATCCCTTGCGAGCAGCTTGTCCGTCGTCTGTGTGATTTGAAGCAAGGTTACACTCAACACGGTGGTCTTCGTCCCTTCGGTGTTTCGTTCATTTACGCTGGTTACGACGACCAGCGCCAGTTCCAACTCTACCAGAGCAACCCCAGTGGCAACTACGGCGGCTGGAAGGCTACCAGTGTCGGTGCCAACAATGCCAGTGCTCAGAGTCTGCTCAAGCAAGATTACACTGATGAGTGCTCGTTGAGAGAGGCCTGCGGTCTGGCTGTCAAGGTCTTGAGCAAGACTATGGACTCCACAAACCTCAGCAGCGAGAAGAGTACGTTTTGCACATCCTGGATACCTTCCGTGCACAGCTAACATATTGCTAGTCGAGTTCGCCACTGTCGGCAGAACAAAGGAGGGCACTGTCTACCACCACCTTTGGGGTGCCGAAGAGATCGACGCTCTGCTCAAGGAGCACGGCCTGGCCAAGCCCGCAAGCTCAGAAGACACCACCGAGCAAGCTGTCGGTAGTGCCGGCTACGCTGAGAACAGACCCGAAAACTAATCCGTCTTTCTCATCTCTTTTCGTTGTAACAGTAGTTAACTTGATGACGGCATTATCGATTATGCATCTTTGGGCTGGGAATGGTGCGAGGCGTTTCTTAGACCTGCAAAGTGGGTTTGTCACGTAGAAAGAAAGATTCAAATGGAACAACTCATGTTTCTCCTCAACCCCAGGGCTTTGTCCCTGGTTTTCCTGATACCCCGACGTTTGTGTCGTTTCCTCTTTTCCGGTTTCTTTGTGTCAATTTTCTCCCGAGAAAGAATCAAGAAAAATATATCCTTTCATCCCTACACATAATCAAGAAAGAGCATGCAGTTTGGCCTCGTAGAAGAAAGGATATTCAAACGACATGGATGTCCTTCTTCGACCAACAAACGGCATGTTTAGCTTCTGCTCGTCCAGGCTTCAACATTGCAGCATATATTCATGCCCAGCTCTCGACTGCGGTCAATGTCAGTGCAGTTCTGCATGAATATGGAATGCAAGCCGAATCTCATTGGATTTGAGCAAGATGGGCATTCCTGGTCTTGTGTTATGAACACGGATTTCGACACAAGACTGTCAGGCATACTCGTTTTGTCGAAAGATGTTGCGGGTCAGACTCTCTCCTGTCACAACCATGTATGCTGACACATCTATCAAAGTGTACAATACTTTCTGAAGTTGCTTGCAATGTCCGCAGAGAACGTCTTGCACTTCTCTCTTTGGACATGGCTCTGAACTTCGAAAGGCATTGTGTAATTTCATAGGTGCATGTCTGATGGCCTCAGTGCACGAAGATCTCTTCAAAGGAGCGAATCTCTTGGCTGCTTGCCGTTCGAGGTACGATGGCATATATCGCAGAGATAGGGGGCCAGGTTCTTCCTAGGATCCTGTTACCATCTCCAAGCTTGCCATCGCTGTCAGCCTTCTGCAGTGCTGCAGAAGTCAGGGCTCTTGTTGTGAAATTACGCATGGAGCTCAGTTGTTGGCAGGCTCGAAAATCCCATCGTCGTCGTCGTCGCCATATCGACCGGCGTCGTTTCTTCACTTTATAAGTCTCGCTTGTTTCTGAATTTCATCACTTTCTCCCATATCGCACGCGACTCTGTCGACGTTAAACCATCCCTACTCTGCATCTCGGCGCTCGCATAATTGCGCTCGCATAATTCTACGTCGTGCTCTTTACGCGCGGTTTTACTATCCTCTTGCTGTTTCCGACACAACCATCAACTCTACTTGGCGGCCTCTTCGCACAAAAACAACATCAGCAGTTTTACGCATCTTTACGCGCGCACAATTCCGCTTCGTCGTCCGCACTGTGCGTATTGAATCTTACATTACGTTGCTCGGCATCGTACTAACCTCGTTGGGCGCATTCAGGCTCGGCGACATTACAATGGCTCCACGCAAGTTGATCAACACTGCAGAGCAGTTGTACCAGACTTTCACACGTCTAAACAACGAGCTCGGAGAAGGAAACAAGAATGCCCGTGGCATTGTTGCTCTTCACCCTACTGGCCATTGGTATGGCAATGTTGAGACTGAGTACTACGCCAGAAAGGCGTTTGATCTGGATTGTCTACAAGTCCTGCGTCCTGAAGGCTGGTTGGAAAGGGGTATGCGCAAGGAGGGTGTCGATGAGTTCTGGGCGCTCGATCGTCTCATCGCTGCAGCCATGGAATACACTGGCGATGAGTACGAGAGTTTGATGAAAGTTTTCTTCCGTGCCTGGGAGAATGATCTCAAGCCGGATGGACGTCCCCAGAAGAACAAGGCCGCGTGGGTTCGTTGGTGTGAGCTGCACCTGGTCCGCCACCACAGAATGGCAAAAGCTGAGCGTGCTGTCGACGTCCTTCACGAGCTTGGCCTTCTCTACCCCGGCTGGTGGAAGCAAATCTACGCACAACTCCACGGTACCGCTGTTCCTGCCGCCAACTACGTTTCGCCTTGGGACGACCAACCATCCATCAACCTTGCTGAAGTGCACGCACTGAATCAGACCTACGCCAGAGTCACACGCACTATCATTCCTCTCAAAGACCAGCCTGCCATGCCTCCCCAGCGCTCCAACCGCGAGTCCACCAAGACCGGCCCTCGCGCACCTCGCAAGCAAAACATCACCAAGAAACCTGCCGACTCAGCCATGGACTCTCCCGAAAGCGAGTCTGAGATCGACGAGCCTGCCAACAAGCGCGTCAAGACCAACTACTTCCGTGAGGCGCTCGAGGATACCCTTGCTGCCGCTGCCTCCTCCGCCGCCGCCGACGCCAGACGCGCCGACAACGACAAGGGTGATGATTCCGACGCTTCATTCACCCCCGAAGACTTCTACCCCGATTGGATCCACGAGCACGATGCCATCGTCGGCAGACCCGCCACCACCCACCCTCAACTCTCTCACACCATCGGCTTCGCTCCCGGCGCCGACGCATGGCGCGCACTCAACGAGCCCGACTTCGCTGCAGCCACACGCTTCAACCCTCAGCTGAACGCTACCACTGCTGTCGACTCGGCTCACCAGGATGCCGTTCGTCGTGCTCGTGCTCAGGGCGCAGGCACTTCTGCCAGTGTCCCTGCCGTTGATCCTTACGCCAATGCCATGAAGAAGGGCAGCGAGGATGTCGTTTGGTACACCCCTACCGAAGAGGACCTCGCCATGCTGCCTCCCAACGACGGCTACTAAATGGTCCTTCACTTCACGAATGACCCCTTCACTTCACGAGTGGTCCTTCACTTCACGAACGACGCCTTCACTTCATGACACGAATGATACGAACGAGATACGGAATGATACCCACCCATAGCGTTGCTTTCACTTCACTTACTGTAGCTCTATTGCACCATGCACATGCTTCCCGTACATAGCTTTATACCCCCCCTTAAATGAACAAGAAATCACGCTCTCACTGGCCAATTCCTGGTTTCGAATACCTTTGTGCATTTTTACAGATGGTTTGATAGGGGTAGAGTAGAGTTGGGATAGCCGAATCCATTGCCCTTGTTCTAGTGAACTGCCTGCTCTCTCTGGACATTCTTTGTAATCTGAAAAGTATTGTGCCTTTTGATGGGTGGTTTGAGGGATGTATCAGCAGGCTGGGATGCAGAAATAGTGTAGAGAAACAGCATGCGAAGGTGCGACAAGATAGAAGCAGCGATGAGCAATGATAGAAAAAAGTGCAAATGTCTGAAGTATGCACAGAAAAGAGGTTATGGTATTGATTTGTTTGTACAGTGCTAGAAAAGAAAAGGGAAAAAGAAAAAAAGACTCCATATGCAAGTCAGATGATAAAGGGAAAAGAAAAATGCAAACCCTCCCTTCCATCCTCTCATGCTCATTCTTTATGTTGTGTCTTTTCGATGCGATGGGGGAGAGGGGTATAAAGGAGAATCCTCAACAAGACGAGCGAGACCGTTGATCGTCTTGTTGTATGCAATCGTGTTTGTTTGCCCGCTCCTCCATATTGCCACTTCACTCTTCTTCCTCCGGCTATCCAAACAATCTAGGCTTCGCGAAAAAAAACGGGACAGAATCCAAATGAGGATGTGGAAAAGGAAATGAAAAAAGGAACGCCTGCCGTTCGCCTGTCGCCTCATTTGTGCTTGCTTCACGCCACCTGCTCCGGGAAGAAAATCAGAAAAACAAGCAAACAGCCAGTGGGTAACAAAGGACCACAACGATTAAATGGGAATAAAAAAGCGCAGACTGGTTCCTGGATAGTCGCGGCGAGGAGAGGGGTCCTGAGAGAAGCGAAGAAGGCATCGGAAACCGAGAAATTGCAGCAGTTGAGCTCAGCTTCCAACAACAACTCTGGCACCTTCTTTACCCAAAACACCACGTTCGCGTTCCTTGGCCTTGGGGCTTCGGTCTCTGCCCTTCTTGCGACTGAGGAAACCGAGCATACCAGCGGGCTTGCGGTCCTCCTGCGGTTGAACCAATGTCTGGCTCTGGTTCGCCATTTCACTCCAGCTGCCAGTTTCGTTGAGCACAACCTGAACGCCGCCACTCATAGAGGTGCTTCGAGTGCTGCCACGAGGACGATGCGCCTTGTTGACTGCTTGTTGCGGGTGAGAAGTGGGAGGAGCAGGAGGAGCAGGAGGAGGGTGGGTTTCGTCGTAGCGCACAGAGCGCGGCATTCTCTGCTGCTGCTGCTGCTGCTGTTGTTGTTGAGCAAAGTATTCCTGTTGTGCAGCAGAGGTGTTCTGAACATGATGGGTAGGTAGCGGAGGAGAGCCGTTGGGGGACTGTGTTGAAGATCGAGTGCGAGAGACGTTGTTTGGGGTCGAGGAATGAGGGGTGGGTATTGAGCGGACCTTGTGCAGGTCTTGTGGGGTATGCTGGTCGTTATTGTCGGACTTTGTTGTTTGAGGCGAGTCGCCGTCGAGGGCAACGGGGTTTCTGGGATCAATCAGTCTGGGCGGAGCAGAGAGAGATGTTGATGAAGAGTCGCACCTGGTTTCGGGCACGGTCAAGTAGTTGAAGGGCTCGAACATGGTTTCGATCATGCGATGCAGCTCGTCGGCGCGGATCTCGGCCTCGGTGGCATCAGCTCGCAGCTCCGGACGGGGCTTCTGTTTCCTTGTGCGTGCTTCCAGAGGAGCTTCCTCAAGTAGCAGCTCCTCCAGATCGTATGTGGCGTCGAAGTTTGTCTTCTCGCTCGACGGCTTGAAGATGGGTTCGATCTCTTTGCGCTCCAAAGCTTCAAAGTCAAGCTCGCGGAAGAAAGGGTTGTCGGTGAAACTGTTCCAGCTGCTTGCTCCGATTCTCTGAGTCTTGTCTTTCTCAAGCAGTGAGCTTATCGCGTGCATGCACACCATCGACACAGGCGGGTTCGTTACGGGGAAGTTCGGCTCGCCCTTGACGATGGCCTGGATGAGCTGGTCGTGGTGATGTCCTTCGAAAGGTCGCTGTACGGGGATTAGCTTTAGTAGCTGGAAGGATCGTCGACACGTCATACCTTGCTGTAGATGCATTCGTAAAAGAGGACACCCAACGACCACCAGTCGCACTCGGCTCCGTAGCCCTTGCCACGATATACTTCTGGTGCGAGGTAGGCTAATGTGCCTGATCGGCTGGTTAGGGGCTTGCCAGGGGTGAGATCTGTTGCGACGTTCTGGCAGAAGGTTAGCTATGCCACGACGGCTGCAGGTAGGGGTGCGGTCGTACGAAATCAGCCAGATGGACATGGCCATCCGAGTCGAGCAACACGTTGTCGGGCTTGACGTCACGGTGGACGATGTTCTGCTTGTGGATGTAGCGAAGAGCGCAGCCCAGTTGCGAGATCCAGAAGCGAATGGCCTCCTCGGTAAAGGACTTTCTCGAGATGTGGAAGCGCAAGTCTCCACCCGTCATAAGATCGACGACAATGTACAGGTACTCGACGTCCTGGAAGCTGTATCGCAAGTTGCACAGGAAGGGGTGGTTGAGATGTTCCAGCATCCTTCGTTCTCGAATCATGTTCCGCACGCTTTCACTGCGTACCACTGCGGCTGCATCAGTGCGTGTCCTGCTCATGCTAGGAAAATCACATCTCACCCTCATCTTTGCGAATGTACTTCAGAGCGAAGGTCAAGCCGGTGTCCTTTCGTTCTACGATGCGGACCTTGCCAAAGGCGCCCTTGCCGACGACTCGTAGCAGTCGGAAGTGATCGAGGCTCACTGCTGCACATCAATGCCTGTCCCTCGTCTGCACCATGTCACGATTGACGACTGACCTTCATCGGTGAAGACGACGGGCTTGCCGCTGGAGTTGCCCATTGTTGGAGCAGCCTGGCTGCTGTTGCGATCGACGGGCTTCTATAGCAAAGCGAGGGCGTCGGTGTCGGTGGATTATGGATGCTTGTTGGAATTCGATGCAGCGGCTAGGTCATAATTCGTGTCGTCGAAAAATCGTCGCAGTCTTTGAACAACTGCAACTGGCTGGAGGGTGTCGAGAGAGTCTCCCAAATCCACCTTGGCGTCTCCCGCCGTTAGGGATCCCGCTAGACCTTCCGTCAAAACTTTCGGATTGAGCCTGACTCGCTGTTTCTTTTTGCCAGAAGGAAACAACCCGCCCGCTCTTTGATAAGAGTCTATCTACTCATACTCGTAGACAGCTAACATCTAATTGCACTACCAGATCTCGCACCGTCATCTTGTACTTCCCTTTGGATCTCTTGGGCTGTCTATCGCCAAGTGCCTTCTCTCGTCACCGAAGGCTTGGTTGATTACCGCCCTGCATCGCATCTCAAAAGGATGGCAAGCCACGTGCCGTCCTCGTTTTATCTTTCTGCGCTTACACCGCTCCTGCTGCCATACACGCCCGTTGTCGTACAACAACGCTCCAATCGAACGCTTATACGACTCTTTGCCACTTGACACGATAGCAAACGCCTGTTTCTATCCCTTCAAGTTGAATGCCTTTGCCAACAACTTCTTGTACTTGAAGCACGCCCTCCATCGTGACTCAACTCGAATCTCCTTTCCCTGATCCTCCCACAGTGGGGCCGCATCTGGAGTAAAAAGCCAGCCATCTTGATCCGCTAAACCGTTGTTCGTCTAGTCTAGCCTCTGTACTCCCACGCCTCATGCGATCTGGACGCATGCTTGGTTTCATCTGCAAGCTTTCTTCCTTTTTTCGAGATTTTGTCTTGATGTGTGCATTCAACTATCATATCATAGTTTTTGTTCTTCCTCTGAGCAAAATAGCAATAGTAATGCAGCTAGCTACAAAGTAGAACGCCGTCCCGGTCCCCTCAACGCCTCAAATCCATCATGTTGCGCCGGCTGGCTAGGAATGCCATGGTGTCAGGCTTCGAAAATAATGCAGCAAAAGTTACCCGTATGACCTCGTCCTCAGACCTTCTTTCTCAGCCATAGATCAAATCTCATCCATGTTGCCTGCAGGTTCGTCGTCATCAGAGTCGAAACTGCCGACACTGCTCATTTCATCGTCGTCGTCTGAGTCTTCGCCTGCATCCTCTGCTGCTTCTCTTGATGCATACTTGGTGACGTATTCTGACAGCGATCAGTCGTGTCACGAATCATAGGGACGTGTCGTTTTATCTCACCCTTAACCTTGGCTTCATAGCTCTTTGGCTCCCTCATCATCAAGGCTGCAGCCTCGCCGTTGAGCGGATCCGTCGGGTTGGGATAGCGCAACAGTTGGGGGAGAAACACCTCGAAGATGTTGACCATTTCGTACATTGGTGACCACGTTTGGTTGATAACGTCGAGGCAGACACTGCCTGATCTACAGAATCGTCAGACGCAATGTCTTCTTCCCAAAACGTTGCAACGACACTTACAGCTCGTCGATGTTGGGATGGAATATGCGGTTCACGAACCCGATGCTCGGACTCTTGTAGGGGTACTGATCAGGAAGCTCGACATGGATCTTCCAGAGGCCACCTTGGAAGGGTGCTGTCGACCGTGTTAATATGGTAAACTCTGTCGTGAGGTGCACATGTTCTCACTCTCTTCAGGACCCTTGAATCGGACAAAGAACTCTTGCCTGTAAGCAGCGCGTAAGTAACATTTCGTGTGTATCAAGGACAGATGAAAGGTCGACGAACACTGCAGCACAGGTCAGCAACGTGTATACTAAGTAGGCTTGTTAACCATAGCGTACTATTGTCATTGACCAGAGTGACCTCATAGTCGCTCATCATCCTGGTTTGGTCGTTAGGGAAAGGCACCTTCGCAGCGCAAATTGAACTTGTACATACATCCTGTCGCCAGTCAGTACGCTAATCATCGGACTCTTGATATCTTCGTGAACTCACTTCATGACCTATAGGCAGCGAGAATACAACGTCAGCTTATAGTACCTTCCAAGCTCTTTGTTCCGATCCTGTTGACCTACATCCGTCTCGATTCTTCTCTTCGGACTACTCATCTTGACAGCAGGTGTTTGTGTGGCTGAGTATGATACAGGACAGTTTCTTCGGGTCTTTGTAAAAGTTATCTGGTCGTAGTCGTCGTCCTCGCCGCTGGAGCGGTTGGTGACTAGGTATCGATGCGGGGTGATGCAGCGGTGCGGAACGGAGGTGCTACAGTCTCGCTATGGCGCAGTAGATTGTGTGTTGTCTGTCGAAGAGGGCGCGGTCGAGTTGGTTTGCTGAATAGGTTCTTTAATGGTTTGTGGCGAGCGAGGTGTGAAAGCGTAGTCGTGTTGGAGTTAGCTGGTGTAAAGCGCTTGGTCGGTCGGTCGGTCTCTCACGGTGATAAGCGTGTGTCGCATGACGATTTATGGAGATATGGGTCTTGGCGAAGACGTGCCTGCCCTATGGCGGCTTCTTTATGCTGCATGATCTTTGCTTTGTGCACAGCCGGAGAAGGCTCCAGCGTCCCCCCTTTGCTCTCTCCTGCTCGCTGCAGCTCCCAACCACACCCTCACCATAGCAGTTTCCTCTGTATGGCCATCTCGCTCGCGCCATCTCAGCCTTACAGCACAGCCAACTTATGTGGTACCGAGCAGGACGAATCTCCGCTCTTAGAGCAATTTAGAGGTGGGGCATGCTAATTTATGGTGTGAGGGAGCACAATTGCATGTGCCAGACGGTGCATATATGTACTTCTCGTTTGGGCAACTGCTTTTTATGCATGACTTGAAGAGCAGCAGCAGAATCGGAACAGACAGGTTTGGGCCAGTGCCGCACGCAGCCGCCAACGTTGAATTAGTGGGTACGAATGCGGCTCAAATGATCGTACCCCGAATGGTCCAAGACTCATCTCATGGACCATGTGGTGGATAGACGAAGAGCTCAAGGTTGGTTCTGCGAGCCTGTGATATCAAAGACGCCTCCGTTCTCCTGGTGTAGAAAAAGATTGGAGTTGAGGCTCAGCGAAGTGCGGGATGAGTGCTGATCTGCTCCGCAAGGGTGTTAATCAATAAATAATGATACATTCTACACTTTGAGCAGTGATATCGATCACCGATGGGCTCTCTGCCCCGTGCTCAACCAGAATCTTCCTTCTTTCTTCGACGACTCCTGTGTTGTGGCAGTACTCGAGGAGCTGTGTCGTTCGGTCTTACAACAAGCTGTTGGAAGCACACTTTCATCGAGACAGAGAGTTCGATCGAGTCTCGTGGCGGTTTCCAGCCAAGAAAGCACCAAAGTTTGCGCCCGACTCGCACGCCTTGCACGGTTGCACCTTGGACTCGCCACTATTGCCGTCTCTGTTCCAACCACATCCGCAGCAGTTTCTCTCTGCGACTCCTGTGAGACGAAGGCCCTCTGACTCGATTGCAGAGCAGTAATCTGTCGGTCAAAGGACATCCATCGCTTGTCGTCAGAGCCACAAGTACAAAGCACACGCGCCTAGTCGTCTGGCCGGCCGAACTGTGGCGTCACCCTATCCCGCCCAATTCCAATCTTCATTCCGGTCTGGCCCTCCAACGCTCCTGCGATTTCCATTCATTCGCAACTTCGTATCGATCGCCTCGCAACCCTACGCCAACTCCCACTGCGACAAACGACGACTCTTGTCCTCTGTCCCATTCTTGTCTACGACGTACCTACCCGATTCTCGCTTTATTCTTTACCTCACTCGCGGACAACAAGGCATTCGCGACCGAGCTCCTCAATTGCTGCGCATGACGGCGTCAGCTACCGTCGCAGCTTTTTAGTCAAATCTGTCCGCATCAAGCAGACCCGACGTCCAACACCATGCCAGAAGACGCCCAGAGGGACTCGTCTCAAGAACGATCCTCGTCTGAGCGACCCCGAAAGCCATCACAGCTCTGGCCCGGTGCAGATCAGGCAAGAGGTGGCCGCTCACCACTGGACCCGCTGAGCCCCGACGTTCAGGACCGTGTCTTTCCCATCCGCTCCGTTGTTTCTGTCGACCCCAACGCTACTCCGTCGCATCGTTCCGATAATGGCAACAATGGCTATTTCCACCAAGGACATCAACAAGGGAGGAGGTTCTCAGCGAACAGTGACTCTGAACAAAAGAAGGAGACTCAAGACCGCCAGTCCTCGAGCACGGCTCACCAAAGAAGGCATCCTCCACAACTGTTCAACGAACTCGCTTCTAGCAGAAACGATAGTGACAATGTCACCCTGAACTCCACTAGCTCGCGGGACACCCGACCTCGTTCGTCCGATCGCACAGCGTCAATGAGGAGTATGGGTGGTCAGGATGAGATAGGCAGTGGTTTGCTCACTGCCCGTTTCAAGCACGTCGTCTCTGAAGGTGGCCATGCTATTATCACGGGCAGAGATGGTGACACGCTTCAGCGTTGCGAAGACGAGCCCATTCATATCCCAGGCGCCGTCCAGAGTTTTGGACTACTAATAGCCTTTGAGGAGGAAAGTGAGGGCAAGCTGCTCGTAAGGGTGGTGAGTGAGAACTCCAAGAGACTCATCGGCTACACCCCAAAGCAACTCTTTGCCCTTGACAGCTTTACCGATATTCTCTCTGAGGATCAGACCGACAACTTACTGGACCACGTCGATTTCATTAGAGATGAAGATGCAGACGTGGGGGCTAATGGCCCCGAGGTTTTCACCATGTCAATCAGAACTCCACAGCGAAAGCTGCAGAAGCTGTGGTGCGCTATGCATATCAACGAGTCGAACCCTGGCCTAGTCATCTGCGAATTTGAACTCGAAGACGATCAAGAATTCCCACTAGTCCCTGCCAACGAAGGAACACCCGATCTCCCGGAAGACACGCTCAGCTCGGATCCCACTGCAGACGAGTTCGCCGAGAGCACAGAAATTGCTAGCAAACCTCTTCGAGTATTGCGCAGTGCTAGAAAACGGAAGGGCGAAGCTGCCGCAATGGAAGTCTTTAACGTCATGTCTCAAGTCCAGGAGCAGCTCGCTTCCGCTCCCAACCTTGACAAGTTTCTCAAAATTCTCGTCGGTGTCGTAAAAGAGCTTACCGGGTTTCATCGTGTCATGGTATACCAGTTCGATGCTCAATGGAACGGCCGTGTTGTTACTGAGCTAGTCGACCCAAGGGCCACCAAGGATCTTTACAAAGGACTGAATTTCCCTGCGTCCGACATACCCAAGCAAGCGCGAGAAATGTACAAGGTCAATAAGGTGCGCATGCTGTACGACCGCGACCATGAAACTGCTCGCCTAGTGTGCCGTACTGTCGAAGATCTTGAAACTCCTCTGGATCTTACTTACTCCTACCTTCGAGCAATGTCCCCCATACATATCAAGTATCTCGCCAACATGGCCGTACGGTCGTCCATGTCCATCTCTATTAACGCATTCGATGAACTCTGGGGACTGATCTCATGCCATGCCTACGGATCAAGAGGAACCCGTGTTTCGTTTCCTATCAGAAAAATGTGCAGACTTGTCGGCGAGACTGCTTCTAGGAACATTGAACGCCTGTCATATGCTTCCCGTCTTCATGCTCGTAAGCTAATCAACACCGTTCCGACTTCGAAGAACCCATCCGGGTACATCATTGCCTCCTCTGAAGATCTTCTCAAGCTGTTCGATGCTGATTTCGGCATGCTTTCTATTCGAGACGAAACCAAAGTGCTTGGTCACGTTGATGAGACGCAAGAGGCTCTGGCGATGCTTGAGTACCTCAGGTTGCGCAAGCTTACTTCTGTCACCGCTACTCAAGACATCAAGGAAGAATTCCCTGATTTACGCTACCCGCCTGGCTTCCACCACATCGCTGGTCTACTTGTTGTCCCGCTTTCTGCGGGAGGTAACGATTTCATTGTATTCTTCCGCCGAGGTCAACTGCGAGAAGTCAAGTGGGCTGGCAATCCTTACGAAAAGTTCGTCAAGGAGGGTACTGAGGGATATCTCGAGCCCAGAAAGAGTTTCAAGACTTGGAGCGAAACAGTCGTTGGAAAGTGCCGTGACTGGACCGAAGAGGAGATCGAAACAGCCGCCGTCCTCTGCCTTGTCTATGGAAAGTTCATTGAGGTTTGGCGGCAGAAAGAGGCTGCACTAAAAAACAGCCAATTGACACGTCTACTTCTAGCCAACTCCGCTCACGAGGTCCGAACACCGCTCAATGCCATCATCAACTACCTGGAGATCGCTCTCGAGGGCCACATTGACGATGACACTCGGGAAAATCTAGCCAAGTCACATTCAGCCTCAAAGTCGCTCATTTATGTCATAAATGATCTGTTAGATCTTACAAAGACAGAAGAAGGTGGCAATCTCACCAAAGAAGATCCTTTCAGTCTGTCGGCTACGTTGAAGGACGCCGCTAACCAATTCTCTGGAGACGCGCGCCGCAAAAACTTGAGTTACGACGTTATAGAGCATCCTGGTCTTCCTGCTACCGTCATTGGGGATCAGCGGAAGGTTCGTCAAGCTATATCAAATGTCGTGGCCAATGCCATTCAAAACACCAAGGAAGGAGGAATTTGCATTGAAGCGCACATCATCTCCCGGCACGAAAGCAAGGCTGAGGTTATGATCGCCATCACTGACACTGGCTGCGGTTTTGACACCAAAAGATTGGATAGTCTATTCAGGGAGTTGGAGCAGGTACAGAGTGAAGTTCACGACATGTTGAACGTCGACGCGCCTGCTCCCAACGCCAAGTTGGTCGAATCAGGCTCCGAAGAAAAACGCACTATAGGTCTTGGCCTGGCTGTGGTAGCACGAATTGTCGCAAACATGAACGGACAATTGCGACTCAAGTCCGTCCAGGACAGAGGCTCGCGTTTCACAATTCAACTTCCCTTTGAGCTGCCAGAGAACGAGCGACAAAAGACCATCGAAGGCTCGATATCGGAGAGTTCCACACACTCTACAGCACTCACTGGTGGCGACGAGGAGGGTGAGATCACTCTCGTAGACCGCATCAGTCGTAGGCGTAACTCAGCCGAGCAATCTTTGTCTCGCGCATCCAGTTCCGAGAGCATGCGCAGCAAGCGCAGTATGAAGTCTGGTCGTAGCCAGGCAAGTCATGACTCGGGCCGTAGTGAGGCCGACAGACTCATCGACGCAATCCAATCACCTATGGACAATAAGCGCGGCGCACCTTCACGTGGCAGCAGCTCCGGTGGCCTCCAAAGACCCAAGTTGGGCTCACGGCATAGCACTTCAGCACTTCCAAGCAGCAGTCAGTCACGGTCTCGCGCGCTTAGCCAAGGACAAGGTTCGCAAGAGCTTGTCACCGAAGTGATCAAGGATCCACCTGGCAGGCAGAGCATCATGGACCAGGGACGACCTGTCAAAGCTGTGCGCGTAGCGGAGGAGGACGATGATGTTCCCGCTGCGGCTCAAGATCAGCCGCAAGAGTCCTCGCGCGTTCTCGACAAGCCCCAAGAAGAGGTTCCGGAGACGACAGATGAAGCGCCTACAGCAGATCATATGCGCGTCCTGGTTGCAGAAGACGATCCGGTCAACAGTAGGATTATCAAGAAAAGACTTGAAAAACTAGGCCACGAGGTTCATCTTACGTCCAACGGCGAAGAGTGCTCCAGTTTTCATGGAGATAAGAGTGGCTTCTTCGACGTCGTCTTGATGGACATGCAGGTTTGTTTTGAATGTTTCGCAAGTTTAACTGCTCTTTTACTAACTCGCGCTAGATGCCCATTGTTGATGGACTTACGGCAACCAAAGTCATTCGTTCATTCGAGAAGTCACACCCTACACACTTGCTTTCGACTCGAGCATCCTTGAATGGTCGCATTCCTATCATTGCTGTCTCCGCTTCTTTACTCGAGCGGGAGCGTGACATGTACATCGATGCTGGCTTTGATGGTTGGATCCTCAAGCCCATTTCGTTCCAAAGACTTCAGGAGATCATGACCGGTATCGTTGACAAGGACGTTCGCCACAAGAACGTTTACCAACTCGGCGAGTGGGAAAGAGGTGGTTGGTTTGAGGAGTCCCAATCTGATGTCTGGGAAGCCAATACCAAACCGGATGATGACAAAATCGCAATGTCTGGACCCAGCAAAGCTGTCCAAAAAGAAGCAGCCAGTGACGACCCCCAAGAAAAGGGTTCAGACGACGACGACAGCAGACAGACCAAGGAGCAGCACAGAATAGCTGCCGTGCAAGATCGTGACGATGGCATCGAGCCGCCCCCGGAACAACAAGGCCAGGACGACCCAGACGTGAATGGAGAGCCACATGACTTTTAAAGAATGTTCTTTCTGGTTGTCGAACACGCACAGAGACACGAACGGGCATCTCACGCCATACACGCTTTTGTCGAGTTCTATTTATTTTGCTTGTTTAAGGATACCCGATGTGGTTCGGAGTTGGGCACGTCGCGGCGTTAGAGGTGTTCGCTGGGTCGTGGGATATTGCATATCATCCTCTGAGGGCCATCCTTTCGATATGCCACCCACACAGCGTCTCTCTTTGTCTGAAATGACATGTAATTGCTCTCCACCCTGTTTCACAGAGTACGAAACTAGTGTGGTCCTGTCCTACAGCGTTGCATTTGTTTCTTTTTGCATTTCTCTTTCTTCCCTTTCCGACGAAGACGACTCATGGTGCGTCTTTTTGCAGAACTCATACTCTCTTCACGCATTTCTACGAGGAACTCCGAATACCTCCTTTTTCTTTACTCTTCTACTTCTTCATCTCACTACTGCTTTCTTGTTTCTTGGGAGACACATTAGACAGCGTGTGTTATACAGTACCGGCGGCTAGCGGGTGTGTACGGATAAGGCTACGACGACAAGGGGTGAACGGCAGACAAACGAATCAGACCAGCGCGGCGTAAAAATCTTGTATGCATAGGAATTCGAACAGACAGCCCTTCTTTCTGCACAATAACATTTTCTGTTGACCACTGCACCTTCCGCATACAGCAGGATCAGTGAAGATCATCGAGTTTGGCTTTCGGGTGATGATATACAAGGTAAGAGTTAGCGAACGCGCGAGGGTTCATCTGAGTTGATCATCGATCTGATGTTGATCGTTTCCTTGTTGAATAGTAGGATGCTCCACTCTCATACATCTCTTCCAGGGAACGCAACGTTTAAATCATACCCTGCGTGCTTGACATGAGCCTTATGGCGGTATAAGCACCAGCTCAACGCCTTGTTGTACGGTATACCAAGCCCTGAAAACGAAATTTGACAATCCTTCCTTCCCTGTCATCGCATCCTCTTCCCCTTCCTTGCTTGTTTTTTCTTTGTAGATTTTCTACATTTTATGCACGGAGGAGTTACGAGACCTGTAAATTCCGAAGGGGTTAGCGAACAGAACACTACTACAGAACAGTGGAGAGGGGAGTGAGGGAACACAACATACCATCTTCTAAACGTCTTGCCCTTATAGTAAAACAAGACGCCGAACAAACACCACAACAACACCAAAGATCCATTCGTCATGATGGGAGGAATGAATCCCGACTTCTCCACCCAAGGTGTGATGAATTTGGAGAAACCGTAGCCCCAGACGTTCTTGTTTACGGTGATGGCGACGAAGAGGGGGCCGGCGACTGGCTTGTAGGAATCGACGGCGTAGGTGGATACGATGGAGGGGATGGACGCGACTTGCATGCCGGCGGCGCCGAAGGCGATTACGACGATGACTTGCCAGGGCCATTTTCTTTCCATGCCGATGGCGGCGACGATGTTGCCGATGTACATTACTATCACGTAGGGGATCATGGCGATGAGACGCATTTCGGGCTATACAGGAGATGTTGTCAGTCATGCTCGCTTGTAGGTGGTTCTCTCTTGCTTTCTTACCTCACGAATACCTCCATTTCTCTTTGTTGCTCTGGCGGCGACCCAATCACTCAGCTTTCCAGAAGTGGCCAGGCCAATGATTGCGCCGATGAGGATGGCAAAGTTGAAGAATCCAATACTCTCGGAAGAGAAGTTGTAAGGCGGTGCAGCAAAGGCTTGAGCTTGTGTCAAGTTGAGAGTCAAGAAAGATGAACACGACCAACTGCAGACGAAAGCAGCGAACTCGACAATAGGGAAAGCGAACAACTTCCAAGGTAGCCAGAGGTCGATGGCCATGCTCTTCCATGGGTGCTCGTTGGACTGCCACAACTTCCATTGCGCCTTTGAGGGGTATCCTTTACCGAGGAAGGGATCACGGTCTGCTGTCTTGGTTGCGGAGAGTTCAGGCAGACCGCTCTTGGACTCGATTTGTTGAATCTCGATATCTTCCACGTGGCCACCTTGGAGCTTGTCAGGTACTGGTAAGGTTGAGTTGCTACCATCGTAGCTGCGTGTAGTCGGTCCAGGAATCTCATCGGGGTGAGGACGGTGATATTTGGTCTCAGGGAAAGCGAAGATGATCATGAGGAGCGATGCGGCAACCAGACCGACGTTGAGCCACCAGAATGACCTCCATCCGAGGCGATCTAGAGCGAGGTAAGCAAGATGACAAGCACAACAAGGTTATGACGAAGCTCACCTGACATGGCTCCTGAGATGATGGGTCCGACCATCAAACTACCCATGTACGCAGTCCAGTATACGGTATTTTGGAAACCACGGTTGTGGAGGAAGAACACATCTGCAATGACAGCAGGTTGAATCGACTCAGCCGGACCAGCACCAAGACCATTGAGCACACAAGCACCCATGAATGAGCCATAAGTTTGTGCTCTGGCTCTCCAGATCATACTAGCCAGACAAATCAACTGACTCGCAATATACACGACACGACGGCCGAACGACGAGCTGAGTGGTACCCAGATAAAGTTACTGAATCCAAGGATGAGAATACTGACTCCAGTGAACTGGATTGCGTCTGCAAGCGAGCAGTTGAATTCTTCGACATAGTATCCAAAGGCAGGTGCGAGCGCCAGAGGACCGAAGCCTTGACTGAAAGACACGAGACTGCTGGCTGTGATTGCAAGGAACTTCCACTTCATGGACCAATTCAAAGGGTCGTGGGGGTCATCTGAAGGTTGGGGAACGAGGACACCGTTATGGCCTTTAACGAAGTGATGAGTTCCTACATCTGTCATGATCTTTGGATTTGTTAGCTACTGTTTGTCGGTGCGGTCTTCAGGAAGAGGCATACCTCAGTACCAGGCAAGATCTCCATGTGGAGTTCTTCCTCGATGCGATGCAATTCTGCATCATTGTAGTTCATCTCCATCTTTGCGGGAGATGAGGGCACCCCTGTTCAATTGACCGAGTCTAGATAATACTACACGGGTCGGACAGGAAATGGGTGGACACAGATGTGTTGATGTACGTCGAAAATCGTAGGACAAAAAGGACACAAGAAACAAAGTCGCAGATCTCAAGAAGCAGTAGCACCAACCCTTATGTATCTCCCCTCGCAGCAGTTTCGCTGCTGCAGACTCCACACCACCCAATCGCTGATTTTCACTTTGGCCGGCAGTAGAGATAGAGCGACAAGACAAGTCGAGAGCGAACGCCACCATGCGGGGGGTTTTCCTGGGGACTCCATAATCCCCCACATATCGTGGGGTCTACCGCAACCAAGCATTTGTTCCCAAGCCTTTTTTGGTCACCATACTCCTTCCTTGCCCTATATCTCCTCTGCCGTTTTGTAGTCTCAGCTCTACCGGGTCTGTTCGGCTGGAGTTATCAAGGTTTTGGCTGCTTCCAAAGCAGGCATCATGGGCTTGTGTTTGTGACTTGAGGATGCATTAATTGGTTGATGTGTTTCGGATGCAGAGCACGGCAGTTGCGTTGCGATATGGAAAAGAAGGAGCGGAGAGACGCGCGGTGCGTGCTTCTTGCCGTTTCGCGCTTGTGATGTGTGAATGACTAGATCGATATTTGGTCAACCGCTCCCGGCAGTTATGATATGTTGTCGAATGCGATTGCGAAGGATTCTTTTCAGCTCTAGATCTAGGACATGAGGTTGAGTTTTGCTTGAGCAACGTATCACATGGCTGCCATGTGGTTCAGATTGGCTTTTTCGGACATCTGGTTTTGTTCGAGCGGACTGCGGACATGAACGATTGTGGTATGCACACACTTTCTAAAATTCGAGTTCCAGAAGCACAAATATGGCGACAGCAACTCACAACGCACAAAATGTTACGTTCTGGGCCGGTCAATCGGCAAAAATATTATGAGCTGTCCTGCTAAGATGGAGTTTATTGATGTATTTGCCCTTGTGGTTGTGCAATCGGACATTGGAGGTCGTCGATCATTGCTGAGGGGAGCACCCTGTCAGCACTATGAGCCTATCAATTCCACATTTGTGTACCGCCACGATCCCTATCTAGTGTCCCCATTTGTCAGATCGCCACCTGAGTAGCATATGACCAGGGGTTTAGAGCAATTCGTGACGACGGCAATACTTCATATAACCGAACCATACCCGAGGTCATCCTTCTCTTTACCGATATCCAAGGTAATGGCCTGATTTCGCGACAAACCAGATCAATACTGGTCCCCAAAGAAAGCAGTGAGGAACAGACGAGCAGTGGTTGATGATGCTCTGCTTGATTCATCTCTCAAGCTCGGAAGTGTGGGATGGCGACTACTCCATTCTTTGTTCTTTCTGCTCGATTTTCACGAATCGTTTTTTCATCTAATGACCGACGATTTGTTTGCTGGGCACCACGACCTCTTTGCAACTCAATGTGAGCGCTTGTCTGCACAAGAACACTTACTATCATGCACTGAGCAGTCCGTCTAACGGATTGCCAGCCAAGAGTTGCTTGGACCGGCGTTGAAGACACGAACAAAAGTCCTTTGTTAGCCATGGAAGACTACAAGCAACCGAAACTTCCATGATAACAATGAGACATCTCAGATGTGACCTGCAATGGCCTTCATCGAGTGCGGCCAACGAATACAACATACGGAATGGATATGTGACTTCCAGAAAGCCTTGTCAAGGCTCCAGGCGTCTTTTATCACAAAGCTGCCGTTCACTTGTAAGCAAACATGTCGCTTCTGTCTGCCATACATAAGCGTCCTCCATCGGGCGATGTGAAAAAGGACATCCTCATCATCATCGCGTCTTTTCCAAGTCGACACACACCATGGTGAAGCCAAATGACCAGAGACGTGCATCCGCGGACACCACCGCACTGTCCAGAGCTCTTCGAGAGTCGTCTTTGAGCGAAGAACAGTCGAGCCCCAGCCAAAGCTCGCCCATAAAGCCCGGCAACATCCCCGTCGGAGGACTTGCCGACTACTGCAACTCCACTAAGCCTCCCGGCCGCAAGTATCCTCGGCAAACCATGACTGAATTCGAAGATCTTTACATCGACGACACCCAAGAGGACTCGGAAGGATTCGCAGACGGAAGCAGAAACATCAAGAGCAAGGGTGAAACCGGAGGAACCAAGCAGGCAGCCAAGCTGACAGGTACGATGGGGAAAAAGGGCCAGGCAGCTAAAGAGTCAAGATCGAAGGCCGACTCTAAAGCGGCCGTTTTGTCGCAGCCAGCCCAGGCCGAAAGCAAGAAGGCGAAGGGTAAGAGCAAGAAGACTGAGGAGGGCGAAGACGACGAAGAAGAGGAGAAAAAGGACAACTCGAAGGAAAAACAGTGGACCCCTCCTCCAGAGGCTAGATACGTGAGTTGTGATGAGTGCACCCGCAGGAGGGTCAGATGCTATGGGGCCACCAGAACGGGCCCGTCCGATGATTGGTTGTGCACCCCATGCCAGGTCAGGGGAAGAGAATGCCACTTCAGCCTCATCGGTCACCGTCACTTGAATGCCAAGAAGTGAGCAACCACGTTGGTACACCTATCGGTCAGGCATTCTCTACCGCGCATGCTATTAGCGACAGCTGTAGAATTCGTCTCGAAAGATACAACATCGAAAAGAGACGATGAAGAAGATGTAGCGCTCGACAGAGTTATCTGCAAAATATCACAATCGTTGCCACGTCGGGCCTCCGCTCGTACCGGAGGTCTGCACAAGGTCGCGATGCGGCTATTGAGCTCATGACCAGAGCACCTCTAAATAGTCTCCGGAACATGATAAAGTTTTGGTCCAAGTTGATCTACCAGATTGTGATTGTGGCTCTGCTCGTCCCTGTGAGTAGTCCAGTATCTTGATTAAGGCTTCCTACAAACCCGTCCGCGGAGTCCTACTCGTACAGTTCTTGCCCTATTGTGACTACCAACTAGGTGTATACCTATCTTCCATGTTGAGTCATCTTTGTAAGCATATACCGCGCTCCATGAACGAGATTGCTCGTGACAAATCCGGACGATTCATGTCCGGCATTAGCGTAACCGTACAGAACACGACAACATCAGCTTCTCCAATGATAGAACAAGCCATGGGAGTTTGTGGTGACTATGGATAAGTGTCGCTCAATCCGGTCGTTCTCAAAGAAGTTTTCCAGGGCAAGTGTGAGCGAAATGGCGGCGCCAGAACAGAGCTTCACGACTCGTGAGCCGGCGAGGAGTGACGGACGAACGGCGACTCCGTGGTTTGCCAGCAACACTTTCGTAGCAAGAGTCATTGGCAGAGAGCAATCGCAATGAGGTAACTCGAGATAGCCAGGTCGTGCTCGTTTTGTAGAAAGAAAAGTTGAGCCACAAGCACGTCAAGCTCAAGCATTTTTCAGACTGTGGTCAAAAGTCGTGGTTGAGACTCTGACGCGTGTTTCGACAGACGTGTCCGCGTTTCATTACTTGCCTACCTAACTTATTCTATATGCACACCATACTGTACTCCGTATTCGTTCCTTCTCTGAGACGGAACTCGCTCTCCGTTGGGAATGTGCATAAAGCTTTTGGTCAAAGGTCCTGTGACTATCAAAATCGAATAGTACAACGCAAGCCGGAAACATATCTCCGACCACAAACGCGTATATCAAGCTTACAGCAAACATGTATCCTGCTCTTTGCATCAATTCAAGTTAATCATGAAGTCCATCTCGAATAAGCTCGCAATAGCTACGCCGTCTTTGGGACTGCACAAGTCGCACACGCTGGATCGCAAGATTATCGCAGCGGCAGAACAAGGCTTCCAAGGCATCGAGATTGTGTTTGGCGAAATTGAAACACACAGCCAAAACCAGCGCATTTCCATCCATGCTGCCGCCAAAGAAGTTCGCCAGATGTGCGACGGCCACAGGCTTCAGGTCGTTTCATTATGCCCATTCGAGAACTTTGAAGGAAATCGTTCCCCAATCGAAGAGCGACTGAAGAAGGCGAGCCTTTGGGTGGACATTGCTCGAACCTTAGGTGCTCTTTTTATCCAAGTGCCTTCTCAATTCGACCTCAGCGCCTCCAGATCTGAGCAAATCATCGTCAGAGAGCTCCAGCAGCTTGCGGATCTTGCCAGCATTACCTCACCTGTCGTCAAAATAGCCTATGAGCCAATGTCCTGGGGAATCTGCTACCCGACCTGGGAAACTGCTCTCCGACTCACCAACCTTGTTGACCGCCAGAATTTTGGCATTTGTCTTGACACTTTCCATATCGGCACCAGGCTTTGGGGTAGTCCGCTGGTGTCATCTGGCAAGTATCTCAATGCAGATGCACACTTGGCAGATTCTCTCCGTCGTTTCCTCGCCGAGTTTCCTCTCGAAAAGCTGTTTTTCGTACAGCTGTCTGACGCAGAACTTCTTGATCCTCCGCTTTCGACATCGCATCCATGGTACCTGGAGGGAGAAGCCGCAGAGTTCACTTGGTCGAAGCACGCAAGACCATTCCCTCTGGAAGCCGACAAGGGAGGTTATCTACCCATCGTCGAAATCTTGAAGGCATGGGTTGTCGACAAGGGGTTCACGGGTTGGATCTCGTTCGAGAGCTTCGACCGCCGCATGACCGAGGAGTCCTATGATCCGAAGGTTGCCGCGGTAAGAGCTAGGAGGTCCTGGGAGAAGATCCTACCCCTGGTCTTGCCAGTCAAAGCAACCCTGTGACGATCAGAGGTGAGGTGATGGACGATTGCATCCTGATGTAGACATGTGAGACGGACATGAAATCCTGTTTTCTCAAGCATTGATACCAAGCTCAAGTGGATATTATGGAATATTCTTTATTGACATTCACACCTGTAACATGTCTGTCACTTGGATCCTTCTGGTGACTCGGTCTTACTGTCTCGCGACAAGGCACTGGTGTGACAGTCGAGACGACAGCCACAGACTCTCTAATTGGAAGCTGCTTACGCCTTCGCTTGGGCCTGCACCGTGCGCGCTGGATTGCGGCACGTTAGTTGAGTGGACCCTGAGCCGTGCGCCGCCACACGGACCCAACGCGATGGTGCATGGGCCTTTCGTTCAACCGCGACTGGTCAAAAGGTTGTCGAGCATTGTCGAACCAGGTGTCTGGGATGAAGATTCGTCGTCTGAAAGGACGTAACTTGTATGAAGATGCTTGCGTACCATTGAAAATATGATTTCTGTTGCTGTGTCGTTGTCTCTTATGAACTCTACTCAATGATATTAATACACTGTTTCTATATCGGCACAAATATGCTAAGACGTTATGTGAAACAAGTACTCATCGAGAAGTAGACGTTACTGTTGCTCCAAGCCTACTTCTCGACGACTTCTAGACCTACATCTGTCTTCCTCTATCAGGCAGGTGCGAAGATTGTGGCTTTCACATCTGGAAGCTTTACACTTGGAAGATTTGACTTCTTTCAAAGTCAAGAGAGTTTTTAGATCTCCGGGACGCGAGTGTTTCACGTTGCGCGGTAACACGATCTTTGCTTTTGTCCATGATGTATGTTCTGTAATCACGGCAGTTGGCCAATCGTTGCTGCGGCACTTTCCTCGTGTGATGTATGTATGTTAGGGCATTATATTGATATGTATGGGTATGGTTGGTGAAAGCAGTAATCCTCCTGACAGCGCCAGCGCTTGAAATGCAAAACAAAAATCATTGATGAGCCTTGACGGTCAGACTCTCTCGTAAGCCTGTGTCGGCCGTGGTGACGTGTTGCCAGCTCCAATTCTCTCGTCTTGTACTCTTTCCTCAAATGTGTCAATCTGGACGCTGTGCAGGATGCCGCCCTCATGTAGCTTGTTCGAGTTGGGCACAATTTCCTCCTCGCTGTCCGTTCTGGACAGACCACCCCAGTGATCATCATGGGATGCGCCTCCGCGGATGGTGACGGTCGTCTTCATAGTTCCCTTGCCAGCGAAGTCCTCTAGCGGTGTTGCCCCGCTATTAGTGTAGGTGTGGTTTCCGTTCTTGTTGCGTTTAGTCCACGTCCGTGTGTCGCGCCCTGTTGAGCTCGAGATGCCCATGAATGACATGAGACGTTGCATAAGTGGTCTCAAAGTTCCAAGGTTACCAGCAGTGATACCGATTCCGACCTCGACGGTAGTCCAGATGGCCACATCGGCAGTACGCCAGAGAAATTCGCCCTTGTACTCCTTGACAGTCCAGACGTATGGTAGTCGAATGATTGTCGCAGAACTTCCGACCGCAGCAAATCCAAGAATGACTGCTACAACTGCTTTTTGGTGACGATGCATTTGCAGATTCTTGACGATGAAAATTGGTAGAATACCAAAGACCCAGTCGGCCACCGAATTTAATGCTGAAACCACGTAACTGGTGTCGGCCATGACTGAAGCACTCAAACAGTGTCCATGATGATTCGGGTTGAGATCCCACCAGAAAGAGATGGGCCGACACTGGAAAAGGACGATGGCGAAGTATGTGACGCCGAGCACTCCACTGGCGTACATGATGGCTTTGATGATAAGAACGTGCCACTTGTTGTTGGCTATTCGCAAGAAGAAAAGACCGATTGCGACCTTCAACATCGATGTTGCCAAGGTGTAAAACAGCTCACAGAAGAACCAGTACTGTTGAGGTGTTAGAAGCTTGAGAGCCTTGAAAAGATGCATCAGACATACCATCAGACCTATCTGTGCTGTCGCATCTGTCATCGTCTCGCGACGTCTTCCATTGCCATGCGCGAGACTACCGAGTTGACATATCAAATACCCCGTGAAAAGGAGTAAGGTAGCGAGCATGGCTCCATCGTCCCACCCAACTTGCTTTAGTAACCGAGCTCTGAGGATCTGATCAGTACTCTACCCAGGATATTGGAAGACATCAGACTTACTTTACATATACTCGTAGCCCAACAGAAACCCAAGAGAGAATAAAGAAGATAACGCATACAACCAGAATCTGGCTCGATCTGTCGTACATCTTGCTGCCAGCAGAGGTCAAGTGTAGTGAGGGAAAGGTCTCGAATAGATTGTCTCTATAACGACATAACCTGGAGGTATAGTGGAAAGAGAGACTGGGAAATGAATGTGAATATGTCCTGTAGAGAAAGATCAGGGGAGCAAAAAGTTAAAGGGTCTGGCTCAGCAAGCGATCCTCCACCAGTCATATAAGTTCAGGATGAGTGACAGTCGGTTCCCTACCGAGAGGCGCAGATGCACATCGAAATCCAAATAGAGAGTCCCGTCTTGTGGAGACCGCCCAACGTGTCCGTCAGTCTGGCAGCACTGGCGGATATTTTAGCTCCATAAATCTCGCTACCAGTTCCGGTGAGCCTTAAATTCGTGGCCCTCGCTCGCACCGGGCGCGCTTACGCCAAGCCACATTCATACAATTGATCCTGAAACCAGGCAGCATGAGCAGTCTCACATGTGCGACCATGGTGATTCTGGAAGTGTTGATGACTCGAGATGGGCCATTTGTGGACGCGGTTTGTATAGCGGGTGAAGCGGGCCATTGATTTTGTCTCGGGAGGGGCTTCCGAGCCACTGGACGACAACATCCCCACGGTTAATCTGTTTGGAGGATTATTGGGAGCGTTTAATATAAGATTGATCAACGACCCGGCACTTGTTTCTGTTCTCAGACGTTCTTCGCTCGCAAACATGTTTGCGGTATTGGACTTACTCTGCGATATGGTCGGCAAGCTTCTTCGAGATGTCTGAAATGATGCCTCGCCAACAAAGTTTGCACTCACCAACGTCGGTCTCATCATGGCTTCGTACGACTACTCGACGAAGGCGACAACAAGAGACCAATGCTGCTCCATGAACCAACCGTGCTAGCGGCCTGCCGGCACGAACTTCGTTCTCCTTGAATCGAAAAATCCACTCTCTGGGACTTTGTTTGACTCTTGGAAGTCACGACATTTGTCCAAGCTTGAGACTCTCCACGAAATCACGTGCTTGGCCGCGCTCTGAAGTTACCTGCCCTGATTACCCACAAGTAGCGGTTATTCTCGGCTGATCGGGGTGCACCTGCTATCTTGCCCTCACTACGATGTGACTACATCTCCCATCAGATAAGGAATGCACATATAGCTGCCAATGCCCTGTAGACATCTTTCAAGATCTCAATAGCACTTACCTCACTCCAAAAAATCGAGAAAGTACAATTGACATTGAAAATGGCATCCGCAGACAAGCCCCACGCAGCTCCCCAGCCAGCGTACCTTCCAACAGCAGGCAGCATTTTGAATGCCGACAAGAGCTTCTACGACTCTCTAGCCAACAGCAAATCCAGAACATTGAAACAGACCGTTGACATACCACCAAGATCGGCCAAAGCCTGGAAAGTCCCCGCAGGAAGCATCGTCCGTTTCTCCACCCCCGAAGGCGCCCAAGTTGGTGACTTGAACATTTGGAACCTGGCCAACCCACGCGAAAGATTTTGGGCATCTCGCACAAGACAGTTGCAAGCTAGTCACGTCACTGTATACGATCGACTCTGGAGCTGCTTGCCTTATTTGAGGCCAATGGTCACAATCATCGCCGACTCCTTGAAGGACTATGGTGTGGATCAATGGGGTGGCAGATGTCATGATCTGCTCGGCACTCGTTGTGATCCTTATGTGAACACTATGCTCACTGGAGATCAATACGACTACCACTGCCATTCGAACTTGACTAGAGCTGTGGTACCATACGGTCTAACGTAAGTCTTGAAAATAATCATTTCTTGA
>ERZ794946.197-NODE-197-length-28270-cov-5.545171_pt1 | contig 28270 bp, 34 predicted proteins | sample MGYA00433072_ERZ794946 | MGnify/ENA primary metagenome ERZ794946 (study PRJEB30137, sample SAMN04331413) | food metagenome | isolation source: Y3 must sample point D1 replicate A | place: Australia: South Australia | collected 2014 ...
TGCCTATACCATCGGACTATCTGCTAGAAACAGAGCAGCAGTGGCGTCTCGCGCGAGAGTTTGGTGGTCTTGACTCTGGCAAATGCGACTCGTTTGCCATCCACAAAGATGATGCCCTCGAGGACATCGTCGGCTCGAACTGGTTTGGAACTGATGAACTCCTTCGAAGTTTCCGCAATGCTCTAAGGACGAATGTCGACGAGATCATTGGCAAATGGCGAGGAGAGACCGACAAGAGGTGAACAAAAAAGACCAAAGGTAGCGAGCCTAAAGATCCTGTAGAATATCCAGGCCCATCGGATGCGACACCGGCCGAGCAGCAAGAGAAACGAATCGCCTTGCAGATTGCCACCGGACGAAGAGAGCACAATCTCATTCGCATGGCAACTGATGCGTCTCACCGTCACTCTCTCAAGAAACCTGTAGCACCAACAGTCGAAGTGCGATCGTCTCCTCCACGAGACGAAGATGATACTGTGGTTGTGGTTGACGAGGACAGCCAGGACATCGTCTCTGATTCACAAGATGATTTCACCATTGCTGATTCCCAAGGTAGAGTGCCAGAGACACAGATTGTCAACATGAAAGATTTGATCTGGGGTCAATGCGCGCACGGTGGGGCTTTGCATGTTGGAACCTCCAAGGACCCGCTAGGTGTCGGTTATTTGAAGGGCTTGGCACGCACGGACGAAGAATTCTCTGTGAAAACAGCGATATTTACATAGTTTACTCAATTCAACTGACGTAACCACAACACGGTTTCAACATGGTAGCTAAGCTCTATTAGCCTTTGAAAACACTGAATTCGGCTGTATAGCGACTATCGGGTGTATCAAAGTACTCAGAAAGCAAGGGCGTCAGTTCCTTTGCCCGATCCGAAGGTAAACAAGCGGTCTCAACCACCGCGAGTACAGACTCATTCTCTGCACTTTCCCTTCCTCTCCTAATCCTCACCAAATCACGAAAGAATATTGCGCGCACAGAATCCCTTTGTACTCCACAAGATTTCAACAAACATTTCTGTCAACATGGCCGACTCAACCTCGACCACCTTCGACAGTGTGCGCAAGCTCCAGGGAGCGCAGAACTACAAGGAATGAAAGACCACAGCAGTTGGCTGCCTCCTTAAGAACAGTGAGGTCACAATCCAATTCAAGGCAATTCCAACCCTTGGAATTGCCTTGGATTGGTCGTCGTCGTTATTGGTATTGCCTTGACTGGAATTGGAGGGTCTAGAATTGGTGGAATTGGTGGAATTGTTAATGCTATACCGAGTTCAGCTCTAATGTCGCTATCGTCGTCGTCGTCGCCACCGTCGTAAGCGAGGCCGTAGATGGCCAGATGGTGATCAGACCTTCCTTCAGCCATGCCTTGAGTAGTTGGTTGTCCTCAGCAAGGTCTGGAAGTGTACGAGCTCGTCGCTCTGTGATAACAAGGCCTGCAGAGGAGAACAATCGCTCTACTTCTGCTGACATAGCTGGCACTGCGAGGACGTCAAATGCCATCTGAGACAGCACGGGATAGGTCGCTTGATGCGCACGCCACCAAGCGAGCACATCTGAGACCTCCTCGATGTCAGTCGTAAGGTAGCGCTCGAGTTCTGACTTCACCTTCTTGCGCTTCTTGACCTTGTTGAACTCCTCGTAGCGAGATAGCTCCCTTGGACCGTCGCGAGGTTGAGCATCAGGGATTGGTTGTATCTCGCTTCGGTATTCATTGAATAGCTCTTGTGTCCTTCTCTTTACTTCCCTGACCTCGTGCGGAGCTCGCCCTGACCAGTGCTCATCAAACCAGTCGTATCGGTAGTTGGGGTTCATAACAATGGCTAGGCGGTAGGCAAATGTCTGGTCGGAGAGCTCGTAATAGATCTTGAGCTTGTTCCAAGCAAGGTTGACGGACGTACGAAGGAAGGAAGGTGGTTGGTTCAGAAGGGCCTCGCGCTTGTTTTCAAGGATAGTCAGCAATAGCTCGAGCTCAGTCATCCACTCCCATAGCGCACCATGAGTGCCGTCGTGCGCGCGCCCTTGTGTTCGCATAGTTGCTTCCTTGAAAGGCTCGAGAAGCTCTTTGAAATCGGTCATGTCGCGCCAGTCGTCGAGGGTTATAAGATCCTCGTGTTCTAGCTCGCCGGAGGCGACCTCGTCGCTTTGAAAAAGGGTGACGGCGTCTTTGAGAAGGATAAGTCGTTCAAACATGGCGTATGCTGAGTTCCAGCGTACTCCTCCGTCAGCAAGAAGTGAGTAGAGAAACGGAGCATTATCATCAAGTTCCCTTTGCTTAGCTTTGAATCTCTGTATCCTCTGAGGTGACCGATTGACATAGACGACGAAGTTATGTGCTTTACCGTAGAAGCCCTTGCGCCTCCATTGCTTAAGTAGTTCCTCTTCACTCATGGTCTTGACGGAGTTAAGAAATCGGCGTGCCTTCTCGTCGGCTGCTTCCATGTCGATATCGGTGACATCAATATGCTCAAAGCTCTCAGCATCAGTGCCATGGAGCATAGCTTGACAAGCAAGGTTGAGGATATGCCCGAGGCAGCGTAGTCGCATCTCAGGAAGGTCAATAACCATGTGGGTAGCAAGGCGACGCAAGGTGGTGTCGTTCGAAGAGGCATTATCGGACACAAACCACCCAATTCTGTCCGTCAGATCATAAGATTTTATGACCTTTGATAGCACGTCTCCCATGTTCTCACCGGTGTGTCTACCCTCGAGGTGCTTGAGGCCAAGTAGACAGGTTGCTAGACGGTAGTCTTCGTCGATAAAGTGGGCGTATATGCCTAGGAACGGAAGGTGAGATCGAGAGGACCAAGCATCAAACGAAAAGCTGATCTTGCTTCGTGCCATGTGTAGCTTTTGCGTTACTTGAGGGCGTACTTGCTCGACAGTAGATTGAACAAGACTTCGAACTGAGTTGTGGCTTGTGTAATGGAGCTCACCGGCCGAGGGGTGGCAGCACTCGAGTAGCTCATTGAGATGCTGAGAACTGGCCTGCCGGAGCGAGAGATTATCCATAACTATCCACTTGACGAATCTTGCTCTCCACTCGTCAGCATTGATAGTTTGAAGGCGTGCTTCCTCTACTCGCTGGACCATGGCCTCGAAGGGGTTCTTCCTCTTGAGTGGTGTCACCTTTGCTGCGCCTTTGACAAGGCCATGCTTTTGGTCGAGGTGCTTGAGCGCGCCAGATGTCTGTTTTGAGATGTTGTAGACTGAGACCCTCGAGGGCCGACTGTCGAAGCATTTGCGACACATCCAGAACCGGCTAGCAGGGTTGTTCCTCTCAGTAAGACGTTCTCCATAGTCCCAGATCCATGAGGGATTGAGCTCCTTCGTAGGAGGTGAAGGGATGTATAAGCTAAGGCGCGGATCATCGAGACGGAAGCCGGTTTGCGTCGTACGAGACTGGTAGAGCGATGTTGGTAGGCCAGAGTCTCTGAATATAGTGGTAAGGTCGTCTCGCACAGAGGAGAGGTCCTCGGATGGCGCGTAAGGAGTTTGGGAGCCGTCGGCAGCAAGTGTGGATAATTGGGTTGTCATTGGGGGGGCATGGTGGTGTGTTGGGAGGAAGCTTCACGAACTGTAAAAACTTTTTAGAGCGTCGTTGGTTCTGGCCAATGAGAGCGTGTCAATCTCGTGTTCCAGCCAATCGGAGCTCTCTCCGGAGGGCTTGGCGGTATTACCAATTCTCCAAGTCGAATTGGTTACCTGAGTATTGCATTGAATTGCCTTGACAACACCTGGAATTGGCTTGGATTGCCTTGAGCTTGGCGGCCAATACCAATGCGAATTGGGAATTGGTATTGGCTTATGACCACACTGGGGAAGAGATTCGGAATGATTCGCTCGGGCTCGAATGGACCTTGTCCGCAAAACGAACGGGTTGTGCATTATGATGGGTGCATAGCATCACCGAGACTCATGGAGGACGTAGCAGCAAGAGATTGTCAAAGACCACTGTTGTGTTGTGCCGCGTCGGCGGTCGGTCATGTTGAGGCTGCCATGGGAAAAGGTGTTTGCAGTGTGAGAGCAACTCTTACTTACTAGATGTGATGATTCCACCAACGCCAACCCATGCCAGCCAAGTAATGCGACCAAGTGTCTGGATGCTGGCAAAGAGGAAGCCGATGACAGCAGCCACAGCGACGAAGATCGCAGTGCAAGCACCATGAGTCGAGAGAGCGTTGAAAGCGATCGAGATACTGAGCATACCAGATCCAGCAACAAAGATCCAATCTGTAGAACATTGTCAGACCATAAGTTCCAGTGGCGGAGTATTGGACTTACAAAGCACGTATGCTACACCAAAGAACTCGCGACCAACGCGGCCAAACAGCAGTCTTCCCACATCATCGATACCGTAAACCTCGGGATGCTTTATCTTGAACACCCCGACCATGTAATCTGACCAGGTTGTGATTATGGCAATGATGATGAGACAGATTATGCCAGGTATCATGCCCAATGTATCGAAAACGGCTGGAATAGAAAGGACACCGAGCCCGATTTGTGTCTTCATCATGAGAGCGACAGTCCCAAGCCAACCCACCTGTATCGATTAGTGTCCAAGCATCATCATCTTCAGGGCAAAGAGTCTCGTACATTGCGGTAATTGGGGCCGCCTTCACCGATGTCGCCAAAGACGGCATCATGGTGAGGATCAAGATTCTCGACTTCTCCAACATTCCGGGAGTAGGTTGGGTTGAGCTGACCGCCATCTTTCTCGTCGAACTTGGATGGTGACTCTTGATACATGACGAGAGGCAACGAGTAAGTGAAACGTAGAGGTAATGTGAAAGAGTAATGAGAGGTTGAACTATGGGGTCGGCCAGACATCCGGAGTGGATAGAGGCCACATATAAACACTTCTGATGCCCCTTGCACCTGTCAAGTCACGTTTCCTTCGATGATCATGCCCTTATCTGGATACTGTCGACCAAGGATACACGGCGGTGGTTCCAACGTCTGGTCTTGATACGCCGCAACTTGGCCAGGCTGAAGAGTCGCGTGTGGGCTGAACCTTACTTAGGAACCTGAATGTCAATGCCGATTGTAGCCACCCGAGATATAGCGATCACCGTCATCGCGCTTGGACTAAAAGGCATGCCACATACGACCCGGCGCTCTAATCATGCGGGGTAAGTAGGGTGGCTGTGGTAGATAAACGCTATCGACTGATATGAAGAGAATCCTCGCGGTAGCTTGCCTTTTTGACAGAAACGTGATCGGATGCATTCCCGAGACCGTTCTAGCCTATCGAACGCCAGCGTCTCACCAACAACATCGGTGCAAGATACGACGTCAATGGTTCGGTCTGTCCAAGAGCCCAGTTGCGGGGACATTGCGCTTTGTCCGTCTCGAGCCGACGCTATCGTCGCGTGCCTCAGCCTGCGTTGATGCTCAATATGTTAGGTAAGTGAATCAAGTTGTCTTGGATCCGGTCATTCTCATCCCATAACGACGACACTCCTCCGTGTGAAACCTTACATCAGAGATGCTGGGACATGACACGCTTGGACCTGTTGACGGGCATGATGCTCTCCAAGTTACAGAGACGTTCCGTAAGGTGCTTTGACACAGGGCATCTCAATGGACAACTCTTGTGAGACACACACGATTATGCATCTCTACAGCATTAGAACCTGAACTGTTTCGAATCAGAACGGCCAAAATCATGGCCATTCCAGATATGATGCATGTAATTGCTCCAATAACAAACGTGTGTATCTAGTTCTAGTGATGAGAAGATGGGGCTCACGCATCCGTAATCTCCAATTCTCTTGCGAATGTGATTGATATTTCGTCCTCGAGAGTATGTTGTGTGGCCTTGTATTTTAGGAACTCGCGACCGCGCGAGGGCTTGCTTCGGGCATTGGTCCCGAAAAGCACGCTGCCGTGAGGCGAGAACTGGTCGGCCTGTTCGGCTGTGATCGATTCTACCCGGGCTTCGATATCGCGCTTGCCGGCAGCCTGAGCGATGTGTCCTGCGATGGACTTCCACGTCTGTCTAAGTCAGTACAAGTCGACATGACTGTGATGATAAGGCAGTGCTTACTATCTCGCCTGTTGCTGGGAAGTAAATTCCATTCTCGTTCCACAGATGTTCCGGGCTATCGCTGTCCAAGCCAGCTTCGGTAAGCTTCCCGATGAGGCCGCTGAGGTCGGCTACATGTACGTTACCCCAACGGGCTTCACCTCTGCCGACAAAGATACTCTCATGTTGCTTGATTGCTGCATTGCAAAGTGTTGGGATCTGTATGCTTCTTTTGTTCCCTTGGCCACGCCCCAACCCATAGATGATCGGTGGAAAGATGAGCGCAGTTTTGACCTTCGTCGCATGAGATCTTGCAAAGTTGAGAATAGCTTGATCAACGGTGCGAGAGGAAGTCGTATCGATTAGTTGTCTGATCTCGTCGGTGTTGACCAAGTCATCGTAGACCTTCTCGGATGCTTCGCCGAATGACTTGTGCTTAATATCAGGCACCGAAAGCAGACTTGCCCCTGATATCTGAAGCCACAACGCTGCAAAAGGGCATCAGTGATCTCTAGATGTGCCACTCAGACAGAGTGCTTACTCGGCTTGTCCTTGCTAGATTGCAAGACTCCTTTGCAGATACTCTGTACGGTAGGGAGATACTTCGCATTGGCAGCATCTGTGTAATGTCAGAGGAGATCATATTGAACAGCGTTCCTCACTGACTGATCACGACGTCTGCCCGAGCAGCCTGGTCTTCGATCAAGCTCGCAGAATCCAAGTCCCCTTCGAGCAAGGTGACCTGCGAGTACTTCTCTCCGATTGGTGCAGCCTTGGCCTTGTCCCTGACCAAGGCAATGATCGAACTTCGAGGGAAGTTTGCCACGATCTCGTGGAGTATGTCACCTATGTGCGCGCTTTAGCTAAAGCCCATGTGCTTTGATGTAGACGTGGCCATAGAGAAACCTCGCCGAGACTAGTCTCCTGTTGTCATGACTTACCACCAATGTATCCAGTGGCGCCTGTGCTGAAACGAGCATTTAGTATTCATTGCCGTCTGCTGCGAAATTACATTGACATACAGGAAGAAATGATGCGACATGATTGCTGGTGGTCCCGGTGAGACTTCTTGACAAAAGGAAAGAGAGAACAGGTGCGAATCTGGCAAAACATCATTCAAGTCACTGGGTTACAAAGCACACCTTCCGACACAGGCTTGTGTTGTGGAGTAACGCTATGTCGCGGTTTGGTAGATCTGGTGGGGTGAAAGTGTTTATTGCGGGGTCGAAACCAGATTGGAAGGCCATGGCGACCAGATAAGCGACCTCACCGACGGAGTCGAAACGGACAATTGGAGCAGCAGAAAGCGTCCGCATCACTTACGAGAAAATGAGCCGCCTGGGTCTGCACGGTCTTTCAAGACAGCAGTACATTCTTCCACTCGTGTGAGTGAAAGTCGGACGGACAACATTTTGCCTCGTATACTCCAGCGAGACACCAACAGTTCATCCATTATTCTACTCAACATGGCGAATCGAGCTGCAACATTGGACAAGAACATCTTTACGATTGCTGATTTGAAGCGAGAGGGTAGCGCAAAGATTCCAAAGATGTATCGAGGTGAGTCATACTCTCTGGTTCAGCGCCTTCGCCTCAGCGTTCCTGGCTTACCTCCATAGATTATTACAACGAAGGGGCGATGGAGATGGAATCGTATGTCGACTGCTAAGAACACCAAGGTCGCAGAGGCTCACAGCTGTCCAGTTTGATCGAGAACGAGCAAGCCTACCGAAGGTACAAGATCCGTCCGCGAATTCTAGTGGATGTCGACAAGTTCGATACTTCCACAGAGATTTTCGGAGTCAAGGTGGGCAGTCTTCGAACGCATCGCTATCTTGTCATACAATTAATAATGACCAGGTGCCTTTCCCGCTGGGCTTTAGCCCTTCTGCCATGCACAGATTGGCCCACCCCGAAGGTGAGCTCGCAACCTCTAGAGCCGCAGCAAGTCAGGGAATCTGTATGGGGCTATCTTCATACTCGACAACCTCCCTGGAAGAAGTGGCCGCGCAAGGAACAGGCAACCCATACTTCGTGCAAGTATGTGTGTTGAAAGACAGAAGGACAACATTACAGCTGTTGAGGAGAGCAGAAAAAGCAGGGTATAAAGCTGTAGCTGTTTCGGTGGACGTCCCTGTCCTGGGGCGACGCTTGAATGAGATGCGGAATGAGTTCATCCTTCCGGGTGAGATGGAGTTTCCCAACATTCTGTCCAATGGAGCCGCCGAATTTAGTGGCACAAATGAGGCCACTGCGTACGGTAGGATACCATGATAGAATGGAGTGTTTCACAAGTTAACGGCCTCAGATGCGAGTTTGAGCTGGGACAATGCCATTCCTTGGTTGAAAGAGAATACCTCGATGCAGATCTGGCTCAAAGGAGGTATGTGTGTATCAGCGCGTGACGAGGAAATCTCTTCTGACGCATATTGCTATAGTCAACACCGCCGAAGACGTCGCATTAGCCATTCAATATGGCGTCAACGGTATTATCATTTCGAACCACGGAGGTCGCCAACTTGACGGAGTTCCGGCGACACTTGACACGCTACGTGAATGTGCCCCGATAGCCAAGGGCCGGATTGGGATCGTGGTTGACGGGGGTATTCGGCAAGGATCTGACATATTCAAAGCATTGGCATTGGGAGCTGAGCATTGTTTCGTCGGTCGCATACCCATCTGGGGATTAGGAGTGAGTTTGCAGAGAAACTTCGAGCCTCTTCGGATACTGACGAGTGTATAGTACAACGGGCAAGAGGGCGTTGAGCTGGCGATCAAGATCCTGCTGCAAGAATTTGCCATCACCATGCGCTTGGCTGGGTAAGTGAACGATCGGTCGCGTGAAGACATACGCTAACTCGTGAGCAGTTGCGCATCCATCAAAGACATCACAAGTAGTCATCTTGCAATTTTGAATAGGGATGGTATTCTGGCGAAACTGTAGCCTCGTGGTGCGGGATTTCAGGGACCGGTGATAACCAGGACGTTGACTGTTAGCAACGTATGACGAGAAGTTACATGTAGTTAGCAGGTTGATACCTACATTGAGATTGTTGAGAACATTGATTGAAACTTCTAGTGGCCTAATTGCGCATGAGGCGGCATAGTGTGTCCCGTGATGATGTGCTTGATCAGAGAGAGTACTTCAGGCTGCCGCTCTCAGTATGGGTGTCGTATGTCGTCAAAGAAACATCCCGCCTTTCAAATAACACTATAGAGGCCACATAGAAGCCACAAAGCACTTCTGCAGGTGTCTGCGATGAAGCAATGAGCCCTCGTTTGTTGTAGCCTGACACTCAGGGTTGCGAAGATTTTGCGGCCGGCATTGATCCGAAGGACGGCCAAGAAGTTTGACCGTTTCTTATCGCATGGCCAAAAGTCTTGTCTCAGTGCAGCTGAAGTTATCGGCCTTGACCTCCCTGTATCTTTCCCATCTTGCTGCGACATCCTTTCTTCTTTCATGACCTGATGATGGTAGAATGAGTAGCGTGGAAAGAAACGTGGAGAAACGGAAGAGGACGTTCACTGGATGTCGAACATGCCGGCGGCGGCGTGTCAAATGCGATGAGCAACGCCCAATCTGCGGCCATTGCGATCGCTTGGAATTGGAGTGTGAAGGATATGATGCTCTTATACAATGGATGCGACCCATCCAAGTCACCAACTTTTGGGAAGCATTGGAGGAAGACCCTTTTGTCCCAGTCACAGATGGCCGTCTAAGCCGTCGACAGTTGTTCTCTGGTCTGATTCATCCGTCATCGCGATCCTTACGGACACACTGAGCTGACTTTTGTGAGATGCGCAACGACAGAAGATGTGCGACTCACTTTCTGCGACTGCGCACGATCTCGATCTCAGCAAGCTCAATGCAAGATTCGAAAACGAATGTCAACAAGACGGAGAGACTGTGACCGTCGGTCCGTTCAGCGCTTTTAGCTTGGGAAGCGCAGGTGTGCCTAGCGATGCCACAGATGAACAGTATGAGTACGACAATCTCATTTCTGAGCCATCACAGCTTCTTCCCGCAACAACCGAGACAACTCACGATGTCACTTCCCAACCTCACAACCAGAACCTGGGTATCTTTGAGCAGAACATGAACGCTCTGAGCTCTCCAGAAATCTCGTCCTTACTTGGCTTCGATATTACTGTTGATATGAATACCGGAGCGTGGCCGTTCGTGCCCGCCACACCACTTGAAGGCACTCGAACGACGAATATCTCCCAGCAGTTTCTTGAGGATAACGAGGCAGGCTTTAGCTGGAATCCATCCCATGAGCTTTGCCTGGCGACTGGAATGCCCTCATTCAATGATGAGCACAACACGCAATTTCTCCTTGGTCATTTCATGTCAAAGTTTGCGCATCGGGACTCGATATGGCAGCTCCAAGCGGTCGAGGTACAGAAAACAATCGGTCAGGTTGTATTGCATTTAAAACCGGGAGAAGGCAATCTAGCGATCTTCAATGCCGTTTTAGCTGTGTCCGCATATCACCTCGACCGTTTGACCACCCTGGAAGCAGGCGTCGGTCATTGGTGGATGGTGGCTACAGCGTATAAGACCAAGGCCATCTCTAATCTCCAAGCAGTTTTGGGCAGCGGGTTGACTCCGCTTGACAAAGCTCAGTACAAGACAGTACTGATGGCCCTACTTACGATGGTCAATGTTTGTGTGAGTTTGACGCTGATATGAACGTGACTACCGTGTGATTGCAGCGGAAACGATTCCCGTCTCTACGGCACACCTGCCAACATTTTACAACACTGCACCATACTTTTGGTCGTTGTGTGATAGGTCAAAGAGGACACAAGACAGTATGCGCTGCAGCTCACTGATGAACTATCATTTTGACAGGACATTGTCCATCCGAATGGCTAAGTGGATGAGGCGTTTGTGTCTGGAAGAGACGGCTCGTGCCGCGTGGTCACACTCATTTTGCGCTTACATCAACCTCATCATCCATCTTGACCTGTTTCTCGCTGACTCGAGCTTAGTTGACCAGTGGAAAACTTGAAGAGGCTCGAACGTATCTGCTCGATGCTCAAAAGCTCATTAAAACAAGCGCCAGGCCAGAGAGACAGCATTCTCGAAAGATACAGTCACTGCACGCATTTTTTATCTATCTTCGGGTCATGGAAGAAGCAACCTTCATCTATCCTATCTGCCCCGAGCGATCAATGAACAACAACAGCAGTCACATCTATAGTGTCACGAAATTTCCGTCTTTGGCAGTCATATATTTGTCACAGACAACGCGATGGCAAACCGGGGTGGACTTCAACAGAATCATATTACCGGACTGGGTCTTTGAAGCGCCCGACAATTCTATCAAGACCGTACTTGCAAGAACGCTTGGCTTGCCAGAATCTCTCCTCGTGCTGATGTCACACACGACCTTCATCGCGTGCGAAGCGCGACAGGCTAGAAACTTGGAAAGATTACCGACCCCTCACATCACGGAGGATTTCAACAACCGTGTCAAAGTGATTGAGGAATTACTTTGTGCTTGGTCTTACCCCAAGGATGGTCGGGCTCAAGATTTAGTGGACAGCCCGGATACATCCAGCAGTGCTTCTGGAATGCGGACGTTTCTTGAGCACATTGCTCTTGCCTTCCACTCAGCGTTGTTGCTCTACTTCTATCGAGAAGTCAAGGATATCAATCGTCTGATTTTACAGAGTCTTGTCACCAAGATAACGACGCATCTGCTAGCGTGTGAAAACTCCAAGCTGCAAAATGATATCCCTTCAAGCAGCGTGGTGTGGCCTGGTTTCATGGCCGCAATTGAGGCAGATGATGACGAGGAATTCTCCCATATCGTCGGATGGATGCGATCGTGTGCGGACCGCTATGGTCTTCGTGCATTTGATCGCGCTATCGTTGCTGCAACAGAAGTTCGATGCTTGCGTAACAGTACTGGTGTTGATCGATGGCCTGACATCATGCTTCAAAAGGGAATCTTCTTGGTACTGTCTTGAATTCATGAATACAATTCCATGGATCAACGAGTTCCTTGTCATCACAATTGCAATCGAGCATCGCGTTCATGCGCAAGTCCTTTACGACGACGTGACACTCTTCACTAAGCTCACAGACTTCAGTAACCTTCTGGAAGACATGTTTACAAGCACCAATGTCTCTCTACAGACGGTAGATGTCGTACGAGTGTTCCAAAGCAAATGAACACTTCTATCGGAGAGGACGCGAGGGTTACAAGGTAGAGAGCTTGGGAGCTTGGACCGCCCTGTCGCGGAAGCCTTCCCATCTGGGTTTGCTGCGACGAATCCTCCTCACCATCGCATGTTAGCGTTTCACAATCGACGGCACTGGAGTATATCTCGTATCATCGCATAACGAATGTCACGCAAGCAAGCGACACCGGAACTAATATATCTAAGGAAGCAATCCTCGCGCAAATGTCCACTGACCACGGTCAGCTTTCATTCAGTCGAAAACATCCTCTACTTTGAGCCGACACCTCTTCAGAGACAACAAGAACAACAACAGCAACGATGACCTCTGGTACCTCTGCAGAGCTGAAAGGCATCATGGTGGCCTTGATCACACCCTGGACCGCCGATCAGTCTGCCATTGACGTCGAGGCGCTTGATAAACACATCAAACACCTCATCGATGCAGGCGTACATGGCTTGGTTCCTGGAGGCAGTACTGGAGAATTCTCTGCCATGACTTTGTCAGAGCGCAAGCAGTTGATTGAGATATGTGTCAAATCTGCAGCCGGCAGAGTGCCCGTCATAGCTGGAATTGGCGCATTATCTACCAAGGATGGCGTAGAGCTAGCAGAGCACGCTGCTCGAGCTGGAGCATCCGCACTCATGGTCGTACCACCTTTTTACGACTCTGTTTCGGTTGAGCAGTTGCATGAAATGCTAGGGGACATGCATGCTGCATCGAGCCTGCCCATCATGTATTACAACATTCCTTCGGCTAGCGGTTTGACCTTGACGGCGAAAGAGATTGCTGGTTTGTCGAAAGTCGGCGTTAAGTATCTCAAGGATACTTCTGGCAATGCTCCTGCACTCACCGACTTGCTTTTCACATACCACGATGAAATCACGACTTTCAATGGCTGGGATACACTCACGTTCTACGGTCTTGCTGCTGGCGCCAAAGGCTCTGTTTGGGGAGCAAGCAACATCATACCTGAGCTTTCCATGCAGCTTTGGGATGCAGTTGCCGTGAAGGGTGATTTGAAGCTAGGCCGTGAATTGTGGGCGAAGATCTTCCCCATTTGCAAGTTTTTGGAGACATACAACTATGCTGCAGCCATTAAAACGGGCATGGAACTTCTGGGTGCCAGTACAGGTGGAAACAGAAAACCCTTTGCTCTGTTGCCCGGAGAGCAGCGTGCGGAATTGGCAGGATTACTTCGTAACGCTGGGTTGAAGACTGTCGAGTAGTGTAATTGTACTCTGTTCGTAGCAAAAATGTTCTTCCGCCACACCATGAATCCTCAAATTCCTGCACAATTGATACCAACGGTTCTTGCACCTCACAATGTGCAGAGTAGTTGTCAGATTGATTAGCGAACCGAGGCAGCTCTGCCAGTGCGGTCTTGTGGCAGATTATTATGTTTGTTTGAGAGAATACAGAATGTCTAAAACAACTCCTTTGCCTTGAACTCCTTCTGATTCGCATTCGATTATCAGTGATATCGTCAAAGGTCAATAGTAAAGATAGCGGGCAAAACTGCGACGTATCGTGAAGTGGATACCCGGACCAAACAGGCAGCTCTTCGCGACGAGCGCAAGTGGGGTCCACGTCCCCATCAGCTGCGAGGATTTCGCCAGAACCGACAATCGTCATGACCTTGATAAATCGAACAAGAAGACCGGCCTTCAGCATGGAAAAGTTTTAGGACTACACTGGTATCTGTCAACATGTCCGATCTCTTTGCAAATCTTACTGCGCCCAATGGCAAACAGTACACTCAGCCGCTAGGTCTTTTCATCAACAACGAATTTGCTCGAGCGAAATCTGGTGAAACCATCACGTCCATCAATCCTGCGTAAGTCTCTATGTCGCTGTACCCGATTCGGAAGTTCAGAATTGACACGGAACCAGGAATGAGGAAACAATCGCAACTGTTCAAGCCGCCGGCGCCGAGGATGTCGACATTGCAGTCAAAGCCGCCAAAGCTGCTCTCAAGAAACCCGACTGGAAGCTGTTGTCAGCAACCGATCGAGCTATACTGATGAACAAATTGGCAAATCTCATGGAAGAAAATGCCGAACTCCTAGCGACCATAGATTCCTGGGACAACGGTACGACAATGAGACACATGGTTAGGTGCGAAACAATGGCTGATGGCAATGAATAGGCAAGCCGTACTCTGAGACTATCGGTGGTGATCTACCTGAAGCGATTGGTACAATCAGATACTATGCTGGTTGGGCAGACAAGGTGTTTGGCCAGACCATCCCTACGACACCGCAGAAGTTCGCGTACACCATCAGACAGCCTATCGGTGTAGTCGGACAGATTATCCCAGTAAGTCGTCGTCTTCTGCTTCATCCCACTTTTTGAAGAGTCTATCACTAATTCTACAACAGTGGAATTATCCTCTTTCAATGGCTTGCTGGAAACTTGGACCTGCTCTTGCTTGCGGCAACACCGTGGTCTTGAAGGCCGCAGAGCAGACACCGCTTTCAATCCTATTCTTCGGCACCCTGATCAAAGCCGCCGGCTTCCCTCCCGGCGTGGTCAACTTTATCAACGGATACGGTCGCAAAGCAGGATCAGCGTTGGTTGACCACGCATTAGTGGATAAGATTGCATTCACAGGCTCTACGGCGACAGCAAGGCAGATCATGAAGTCAGCAGCCAACACGCTAAAGAATGTTACCCTCGAGACTGGAGGAAAGAGCCCACTCTTGATCTTCGAGGATGCCGAGATGGAGCAAGCAGTCAAGTGGAGTCACTTTGGCATCATGAGCAATCAAGGTCAGATCTGCACAGCGACCAGCCGCATCATGGTTCATTCTTCTATCCACTCTAAGTTTGTGTCGGCATTCGTCGAGCACTTGGAGAAGACAAGTATCCTTGGCGATCCGTTCGATGAGAAGACCTACCAAGGTCCTCAGGTCTCGAAGGAGCAGTTCCAAAACGTTCGCCGCTACATTGAGAAGGGTAGAGACGAGGGTGCGAACCTCATCTATGGCAACTCCCCTCCAGAGCAAAGCAAAGGATACTTCATCACCCCTTGTGTCTTCACAGATGTGACGCCTGGTATGTCCATCTATCGGGAGGAGGTATTCGGGCCTGTCGTGGTGATTACGTCCTTCGAAAACGAACAAGAAGCCATTGACGCGGCAAACGACACGACATATGGCTTGGGAGCAGCGGTATTCACCAAAGACTTGGAAAGAGCGCATCGTGTTGCAGAGGAGATCGAGGCAGGCATGGTGTGGGTGAATAGCAGTCAAGACTGTGACCCGCGTGTACCGTTCGGTGGTGTGAAGCAGAGCGGCATTGGTAGGGAACTTGGACAGGCAGGTTTGGAAGCATATAGCCAGATCAAGGCTGTGCACATCAATATGAGCAACAGGCTATGAGAAGCCTGTCGGAGAGATGGGTTATAGCCTTCAACATCTACCTCATTAGAACGGGAGCCTGGTTTTGCGCAATTTTCACTTGAGTTGCGTGCTTCATCGCAGCAAATCATCCGTCGCAGCGCATAGGAATTCGGGAACCATAGTGTGTGCAATGAGAAACTAGATCATCAATAGTAGGCCTTCTCTGGTTGACCTGCTTAGACTGAAGAACCACCGATCATTGGTCAAAACCCCCATTTTGCCAAGGCTTTCTCGAGAATCCCCCTCTGCTCGTTCCTGCAGGTTTGCAGCTTCTCCTCACTTTGGTTTTCGACCCACCTATCCATCACGAAATGAAAAGGGCAGATCTCCGACATGAACTCGTATATCTCTGTGATTTGCTTCGCGCCCTGGATACTGCTTGGTCTCGCAGCACCAACCTTGTCCAGCTTCTCCTCAAACATCAACATGATTTCCCACTGCGGTGGACTACAGTCACGCAGTTCGGTTCCTAGCGCTGGTTTAGATTCTGGAAGTGGAGAGGGGAATTGATCGAAGAGCGCCGTCGCTACTTCAGGCTCAGCAGAGACGACGTAGTAGTTGACTGAAAAGGACGAGAAAAAGAATTCGTGCAGAGGATGACCAGTGTGACTGCAATCGTAATCGACAAGTGCAGTGACTTTGTAGGTGCAAGGATCGAAAAGAAGATTCGCGATGACTGTCACAAGCATCAGAGCTCTGGTTTGCTGTGGAGGGAACAGGTGGGCCCAAAGGGAACATACCGACATCGCCGATTATCAAATTCGGCCTGACATGTTCTGGCAAGCTTCTCGTGAGTATGTCTTCGAGTCCGCGTTCTGCAAAAGCATCGAGTCTGTCTCGTAGCCCATCCTCTTTCCACCCCTGGGCGACACGAGATCGATCCGCCTCGACAAGCTGTGCTTGAAGCATGCCTTTGTACATGCTTTCCATGTCAGGGTACGGGCCGTTGTATGGCTCGACAGCAAATGGACCACTAATTACAGCGCCACTGTCGTCAAAGGCAAGCCCGCCAAATGCAGAGGCTTTCGGAGGCAGCTCAAAGTCTTGAACTGCTTTCAAGATTATCGCCATCTGACTGAGCACGAAACGCTGTGCCTCGCGAGGGACGTCCGTGGAAAACTCGGTTTCAATATCGACACCGGGCATATACTCTTCAAGGATCCAGCCGGTTCCCGAGGGTTCTCCAGTTTCGCTCCAAGCAAAGACTCTCGGTACAATGTCAAGTCCAGAAAGTGCTTGACGAGTGAGCTGCATCATTGCGACAGTGTTCTCGACCTTGACGGCATGATTGAACATCGCTGCAGGATTTCCAATTCGACAGACGACCTTTGCAGTTCGAGCTGGGATTGCGATAGTTCCGGGCTTTCCAGATACGACCAGATCCGATGCGATAGGTGATTCGAGAGTCACGAAGTGAACGAAGTTGTTGTTGCAGCGAGGAATGGTGGTGACATTTTCGACGACGACATCAAACTTAGATTGGAATAGCTTGTGTATGAATTCAACGTGAGCAGCTTTGATGGTCTGGTTTTTGGGGTCATCTGAAGACATTGAGATGGTTCACGGGCGGTCACCTCTGCGGTGGAAAGAAACAGTCTGTAAGTGGTAGAGCCAGCGCGAAAAGGTCATGGGCCAGGAGCGATAAGTGACTCGGTATGTGCTTGTAATAGCCTTCAGCATTGCGGCATTTGATTCCGGTCAAGCTGGTGCGGCTAACGCCAGGAATTATTATTATCTTGAATTGATCGTTTCTGGCAGGTGGTATCGCTATCTCACGGCACAGCAAAGATAAGCCAAGAATCTCCAACTCCGCCTCCACAACCAAACACAAATGAGAAGTGGAAGAAGGACAAACAAGTCTGTTATAGTTCATCTGCATACATTTTGATCTGTTCTTCACTTACCATGCTACAAAGACCGCTGCAACACGACCTGTTATTATTGACCCGAACTGTTAGATCCTTCTTCAAGAGCTTGATCACGGGAGCTGGCTTGCGCTTTCTCGCCGTCGGCTTGCCCTCCGGTCTCTTGAATCCCCCAATGACCGGTACCAATTTCCTTGCCTCTGAACTTGATCAGTATTCCGACAACCATTGGACCAATGATTGTGTTGAGCAAGATGGCCCAGACAGCAGTGTAAAACCCAGCGTCGCTCACGTATGGGGTTGAATTGTATCCAATCTCGACAATGAGCAGACCAATCTCGCCTCGAGCGACCATGGCGGCACCGAGCAGAGCAGCAGGGGGAACTGCTTTGGAAAGCGACGAGGTTGCTACATCTCGAGTCTTCTTCTTCGTAAGCACGTCCCATAGCGGGACCCAGATGCCGACGATGACCTGCAGTTCGTTGTTAGCATGTGCAAACAACCACAAGTATCTGCGACTTACTTTTGCGATAAGCATCAACAAAGTGTACACAACACCATGCCAGATAGCGGAGCCTGTCCAAAGATCGATGAATGGGATGGCAAATCCAATGCTTGCGAAGAACAACGGCTCCATCAGATATTTCTGGACATCTGAGAAGTACTTTTCGAAGGTGTGGACGAAGGTGGGGCTCTTGTTGTCGTTTTCTTCGCCATGCTCTCGAGAGTATACCACGAAAGGTCCTTCAGGGTGCTTGGAAGGTAAATAGGTGAGGAAAGAGCCAGCGAGGAAAGCTCCAAACAGTACGCTTGTACCGGCGAACGCGGCGATGGAGATGAAGGCGCTAAGAACCAGCACCATGAGGACAACATTGGAGAGATGATCAAATCTTGCGAAGTGGTGTTCGATGAAGCGGCGGAAGACTGGCGCGAAGACGTATTTGCAGAGCAGTGGCGTCAAGCCTGCCATCAAGATGGATGCCAGGATTGGTCTGCCGATGAGCCATCCGAGATTGACGCCTCCGCCGGCGGAAAGTGATCCCAGATCATGAATGACACTTGACATGACCAGGCCAGAGACATCATCGATGACTGCAGCACTGACCAAGACTGCACCGATACGCGTTTGAGAAAGGTCGATGTCCTTGGATGCGCCTCCTATGACGGCGAACGTAGTTCCGAGACTTGTAGTCGAAAGAGCAGCGCCAATGATGAATGTCTCGACAGCTCCATATCCGAAGCCAAGGTAGAGCAGGAGATAGGACAAGCCAATTGGGAAGACTACACCGGTCGTCGCAGCCAGCATGCTCAAGAAGAAGTTCTGCTTGAGAAGGTCCATACGCGTGGTGAGGCCACCTTCAAAGATGATGAAAATAAGGCCAATGTAGCCGATGGCGAGAAAGGTCTCTTGCCAGACTTCAAGCAAAATGTCGGCAAGAGGCATACCATAAATGATACCAACGATGATGGGTCCAATGATGCCAGCCCGGAAGACGATCGACGACAACCATTCTGCTAGGGAAAGGAAGAAGAAGAACGAGATCAGGACCAGGATCAGGACGACTGTTGAGTGGATCAGCGATCATGGCAGATGATATTGCACATGAGATACTTGCTAGAAGGCTCCTCGTAGGCAAGGAAAGATCCAGCCATCGTGAAATAGATGTTTAGTATGTATTCGGGAATAGAAGCGTAGGGTCTAAGGATTTCGAGAGCGGCGGTGGGTGTTGTTTTGACTTCAAATCAAAAGACAGGCGGTCATGGTGTTGAACATTGGCCAAGCATACCAAGCCCTCCAAGAGCGAGAACTCAAAACAAGTTGAAAGAGCAAGCTTTCGCCACCCACTTTTTGTCTTCGGCGTATGGATTTTGTCACGCGGATAATGGTCGAAAGGATGCGAGAAACCTCATGCCCATTGGAAGCGTGCGTGCGTGGTCGCGGAACTCTTTGGGTTCTGTAGATACAAAGCAGCTTGCATCTTCACTTGACTACTCATCGAAGAAGGTCGACTTTCACGGGTGGAGCGACGGGTGGAAGATGGACGTAAGAGGAAGAGGCAGTGACATGCTCGAGGGCTCGAACGGACTTGGCAAGACCCCGTCACAAACCGCTACCTGAAGACGTTGCGACATTGCGCCCTTGACGGTTTTGCAGGGTCTGTACCAACCGCAGTGTGTCCTTTCCAGGCACGAAGTGACGGGATGAACGTCTAGTCGTAGTCGAGCGCAGAGAAAGAAGGAAGAAGGAAGGAGAGCATTCGCAGGTTCCGGGCGATGCGGGCTTGGCACATTAGCAACTCCAGCGGCGGAGCTTCCGCTTCTTCGTTGCGTCTTCGGAGGCTCACCACACACATGACCTCGACACCGCAACATGATATCTCTTGTGCAATCATGCGGGCGAAGACTCAGACACTCCCTCAGCCCATGATGCGCAAACCGTCACCGACTTGAAGCCAGATGACGCCGTCGCACGAACTCCTGGCTCGACCACTGCAACGACGATTTGTCCCATTCTTGATCTGGTCCACCTCGCTCGCAATCGCTTTGCGCATCTCCCCTCGCAAGTCTCTTCGTACGGACAGCTTTGTTCTGTCCTCCGACAGCGAATGGCGCCCTCCTTCCATCCTTCCGTAACGTCCCGAGCGACTCGACAACGCGACCGACGCCCAAGACAGTGAAAGAGATGGAACATACAAATAGCGAGAGAGTTGAGAGCTCCAAGTCGAGGGGACTGGCAACAACTACATGCACTCCTTTTTGCAGAAGGTAGAACGCTCGTTAGATCGCCTTGCCCAGTCGCTCGCTCAGCCGGGTGCTCAACACGCCCCGGCGCTCATCACAAACACGGACTTCAATAAGTCCTGGCTCTGACCTAGACCTTTTATCCTACAGTACAAGTGTCATTCGAGTCGAAGCAGTCATCCTTCTCCCACGTCGACAGTGGCCACTGCAGCAGTGCGATGGAGAGAGGAAGAGAGATGCACGAGACGCTAACGCTACTGCTGCTGCTGCTGCTAGGGCTCCACTGACCTCGCCTCTCCCGTGCAATGTCAGCAGACATCGGGCCGTAAGTTGTATCGAGATTCGAGACGCTGTCCGTCACAGGAAGAACTTGCGCATGCGGAGAAGCATCTCTCTTTAGATCTCGTCTATCTCGTCTACGTTGTACCTCCACCTGTCGGCACAGTACAGCACAGCTCAATGTTACACATTGCTCTGTCGCGTTGTGACTTTGTACAGAGCTCCAGTATTATTGGTGCTAAGCCATCTCCCTCGTAGGTCCACAGTGACGCTGTCGCGCCTTGTCCGCTTGTATACCGTTGTCGACTTATCGCCTAATACCGCGCTCTGCTGGACTGGTCGCTGAAAGAGACGGAAAGTATGCAACTTGATGAAGACGTGAGAAGCATGTATTTGAGTATCATCGGAAATCATAACAGTGTCTGGAAGAAGATGGTCTCCGACATAACATGGACCCTGACTCGGATGTTCGAATCTCACCCGCCAGATTGCCTTGTCATTTGCGCAGTATACTTCCTCAACAAGAGTGGTCTTGAGAATAGAGCCTTGTTCAATTTCATTCGAGTTACCAGTCCTTCGCTTTTCCGAATGACATGAGATATTTGTGAACGCATTGTTCCAATGTTTTACTGATTCAAGGGCCATTCCGCGGAGCCGCCGGGTATAAGAGTCGCAAAGCGTCATCCTGGCATGGCCGCCCGGCTGTGCTCATGAAAATTCATTCATCTGGTGGGTTAAAATCTAGTCGGGTCAGGAAGATTGTGTTGTTCTTGCTGCCTTGGAACACGGGTTGACCTCCAAAAAACACGCACGTAGCACGGCATGGACAGCCCACCTGATCGAACATCCCATTCGCGACAACGAGAAAGACCAATGTTCGCTCCAAAGGTCAGTCACAACGACGCACCAGACGATCCAATCCAGCAAAGACATCGGAAACTAAGAAGAAGATTTGGGCTGAACCCTCATCAACCCATCAAATCGCATGCTAATGGGGCCGAGAATCTGCTCTGGCCTCGAATTCGGGCTCTCTTTCAGGAAGGCTTCTCTGAGTTCTTAGGCTGTATGATCATGACTCTGGTTTATCATGGGGCACTGGCACAGACGACCCTCGGTGTCAGCGTTCAGTCCGCACCTGGAGGAACGAGTTATGGGTCATACCAGTCTCTGCCGTGGGGGTAAGTTTTGATTATTCTTCCTGGTCCCAAACTCGTACTAATTCTGGCAACAAGTGTTGGTATTGGAGTAATGCTCGGCATCTACGTCGCTGGCGACTCCGGATCTTACCTCAACCCTGCTCTTACTGTCTCTAACGCAATCTGGAGAGGTCTTCCGCTACGCTCCATTCCAATCCTCGTCGTGTCCCAGTTTCTAGGCTGCTTTGTAGGATCAGGATTGATCTACGCCAATTACATTCCAGCAATCGATTGGTACTCCGGCGATAATGTGCGGACTGTCCCGCCGACATCCAAAGCTACTGCAGCAATCTTTGCCACATACCCATCGAGCTTTGCGCCTAAAGCTTCACAAGCCTTTTCAATCATCATACCATGCGCCATCATCAATATTGTCACATCAGCTCTGAAGGATGATTACAACAACGGAGTATCAAAAGCTGGAGGTAATTTCTTCCCTCTCGCCATGTTTTTTCTGTTCTACAGTGTTGCGATTGCGTTCGGTTGGGAAACTGGGTATGTTGAACTCTCCCTAGCACAAGTCACCAAAGCTGACCACCTATCTAGCGGCGCAGTCAACCCGGCTTTGGATTTGAGCGGTCGTCTAATGTCTGATCTTGTTGGCTACCCAAGCACAGTGTGGTCTTCCGGTGGTCACTACTTCTGGGTTCGTGCATATGGAATTCTCAGTCAGAATCTAAGCTAATTGCTGTAGATGCCCATGATTCTGCCCTTTTTAGGAGCTATCTTTGGAGGATTCTCGTACGATCTCTTGGTTTACACTGGGCCCTCGCCGATAAATACCCCATATCTAGGGCTTGGTTCTCTTTTGAATCATCGCGATATTCCAAGCAAAGCACATACGTCGGACACTGAATGAGGACCCGTCGTTTGGCAATTGTGGCTGTTGGCAATCTCCATAGTTGCTCTCGCCTATCTTCTACCTATTCCCTTTCTTGGAAGTTCATGCAGCTTACTCTTGGCAGCAGCCTTTGAAGTTTCTGTTCGGTTCGGCTGCAGGTCGAGTGTTGTGTAGCTGCAGCTTTCGTCGGGCTGCATACACACCTTGAACTCGTCCTTACTCCTTGGAGGTCTCAGGTCATAGCTTGGTCGCTCTTCGCGAAATCCGAATCCGCGGGAACTTGATTGTTGACGCTATCAATCGGCGCGCCCGGCGTGCATGCAAATCAATTTATGTTCTTCCAGTCCGTCTTTCTACTCGCCATGCTTTCTATCCATGGATGTGTTCCCCAAACGCCTGTGCAGGGCTTGATAACAACTGTTCCTCGACATCTAGCGCCGTGCTTCTATTTGAACGTAGCCTGCCCCCGTCTAGCTCTTCAACAAAATGAAGACCCTTCTACCACTGCCAACTTCTACAATGCACAAAACGACATCCACAAACGAGATGACATCCAAGCCGAGAATTTGGATTACAGGTATGGGCTCGCAGTATCCTGCTCATCTTCTGGGACCGGACGACTTCGACGCATTCGCCGCACGGTTCTACGATGTGAAAAATCCTGGGTACGAGAGACCTGAGACCCAATTAATTCTTCCAGCGCTAAATGAGATGCAGAATTCGAAGACTGCTGAAGATCAATCGCACGACGGGCATAAAGACTCGCTCTTCAGTCTCTACTTACGATGCTGGATTTGCCAATGATGCTGCGCCCCCATCAATCGCAGACATGGACGCCTTGTTCAGATCAGTCGGCGTAGGTATGACGGTGAAGGCTTGTTGCAAAGCAATAGAAGACTGGGGCGGAGTACCAAGCGACATCACACACACTGTCGCCGTCACATGTACCAACCAAGGCAACCCTGGATATGATTTTCTTGTCAATGGAAAGCTCAACTTGTCGAATTCGGTCGATCGTACTCTTTTGCATGGTGTTGGGTGTGCTGGAGGTCTTGCGATTATGCATACTGCTGCCCAGCTTGCTCATTGAGCCACAGTCCGAGGCCGTCCTGCCAGAATCCTTTGCTTTGCGTGTGAACTCAGTACCCCGAACGTCAGGTATGAGCTCGATGCTGCTGCTAATTGTGTCAACCTTTCGCAACTCTGTATCGCGGGTGTTCTGTTCTCCGATGCTGCGGCAGCTTTTATTCTTTGCAATGGCCTGGGCATGCAGGAACGTGTCAAGCCAGTATTCGAGTTGCTGGACTGGGACAATGCACTGATTCCGGAAACTCTGAACGATCTCACCTTCCACGCGGAGTCGACAGGTGGGTCAATTTCGTATCGATCGCAAAGTGCGAATGCTAATGACGTGAAGGTTATCGTATGATGCTGTCGAGGGATGTTCCCAGACACACTGTCGCTGCTGTTTGTCCCATGTTCGTGAGTTTGCTTCAGTCCATCAATTCGCTACGACCTTGCGACAAGCTCAACGTTGCGGACTTCGACTGGGCACTGCATCCTGGCGGACAATTGATCATCGAGAAGGTGAAGCAAGCCCTGTACCTGTCCGATAATCAGCTGCGGGCTACTTACGACACCTACAAAACTCAAGGCAATTCATCTGGCCCAAGTGTGCTTATTGTTATGGACAAGCTGCGGTCCGAGAACAGTGAAAAGGACTTCGTGGTCGCAACTGCCTTCGGGCCAGGTCTTGCAGTCGAGATGAGTATGTTCGGACGGTGTCACGGCAACACTGATATAGCTCTAGAGAGGAGATGACCGGATCCAAATCCTGCTCTCCTTAAAGAAGCCGAAGATTCTTGTGAAAAGGCAAAATTCTATCAGTGATCAGTCATGGATTCGCCGAGAGCGATACTTTTGCGATCTCTTTGGATGTCTATGTCATGATCAAACACATTGCTCTTGTGTATTCACGTAGGTCCTAATAGTGTGGATTCACGCTCGTAACTCATACTCGATCAGAATACGGTCATGTAGTGTATTGAACGAAGAAGTATGCGTATAAGCTTCGTATGGTCGTCGGTCCGACAGGAGCATCCTTCGAGGAAGAGTTGAGTATGTAGAACGAAAAGTCTCGCATTTTCTACAGTTCGTGGTGAGATGTTGATGATTTCGCTCTCTCAGCAAAGCTTTTCCAGCTCTTCATTATCAGTGCGTATATAGACAGGTAGTGACATGACTCATCGTCATGAGCAAGCAACGCAAGAGCTGTGATGACTTTCAAGGCTTGAAGTTTTGATGAAGGACCAAGCCAAGTTTCCCCACAGTGTGTCTACCATCAAGGTGAGTCTAGAGCGACCTTTCGCGGCGAGGATCGCATCTCCCCACGCTGAAGCTTGTCACCTTCATCAATCCGCTCTGCTCTTGGCGCTTTGCCTCTCTCCCATCCCTCGAGTCAATAGTTGCAGCATACGCCTCTGTTGCGCTTGCGATCTCCTCACCGGAGCATGCACCATCACCGAAACAATTAGATATGACTACGCCGTCAAGCCCCGAGCAGTCGTATCACCGAGTCGCACTGGCGAAAGAGCTTGAGAACATTCGGCAAGCTCTTTTGGTTCTGCCGCTTCACGCTTGCCTTCCTTGGTGTTGTGCATCTATCCACGCCTACGGACCCAAAGAGTTCAGTACAGGCAAGACTACAGCGATGATAGCAGGCAGACTTTGACGCCAATACTGGGTTCAAGCGAAAGCAGTCGATATGGGAACGAAGCTGCATAAGCTCCATTGTCTGCATGAGGGAACTGGCATCGACTGGAAAGGGAGACATTGACGAAGAAGAAGAAAAAGAGAGGTTCTGTCAGGCTACGGGAGCGCTATTGATCAATTCCACCTCTCCAGAGACGTCTCTCGGGCTGAACAGACAAACGGCGGTCGCAAACAGTCGCGTGATGAGGCTCAAGATGACGGCAAAGCCAGGCCCTAGCTCAGCATGGGCGGCTGCCCCGATGAAACTACCTATCACAAGACATAGTAGGAAGCCTACGCGTCGGTTTCGTCCCCTGTTCTCAGAAGGCGGAGCGAACCACTTAGGGTCGATGAGAATGTCGATCCATGCAGCAGTGGCCATGGCAGTGGTGATGTCGGTGATCTTGAGGGCCCGCACCATGCCCACCTGGGCGCCGGAGGAAAAGGCCAACAGGACTATGGTAAGAAGACCGAGACCATCCGACGCGTGAGATGCGTCTGGTAGTTGATACAAGAGGGCAGCTGCGATGGCTATCAATGCGCACTGGAACATGCTAGTAGAGATGAGCCACCATCTACGGCGGACCGCACTCAGAGAATTCGCAAGTTGCCCAGTACTGAAGACACCAGCAATGAACAGGCCGAGTGAGGTTGCAATTGCAGGCAACGAGACGGTCGAGGCGGCGGGATGAGGTCCTTGATGTGAAAGGGCACCAACGGCGAAGACGACCGTGTTTCCGGTCTGATTAGAGACAAAGCAGCCGAATTGCGGATAGACAACCGCGTCCTGGATCCCGGTGCCTAGAGCGAGGATGAAAAGCTGCAACTCGACCCAGTGAGAATTGGTATCGATGTTCTGTGCCCAGAATGCAGGTCGCTTGCGGACCTCGACACATTCGCGGTTGTTGGTGTGTGCGCGCATGGTGGGCGTCTGGTGATGGTCGAAGAAGAAGAGAGAATAGGTCACAAATGCACCACGAGGACCAAGGCAGGTCTATCGGTTGGCTACAACTTAGTCGGGCTTCCCTTTGAGTACCTTCATGATAAAACTCTTGGGTGCCAAGCCTGCGGGCAGTTGGCGACGCGTCGGGAACTTCTGGTCGCCTGTCGGGCTTCTTCACAGTCAGGCACTAAGGGGTATCTCCAGTCGCTCGGTACCGTTTCCGAACTCTTAGCATTCGATCGACCAAACGTCGCGCCACGCCACGTTCTCAAATTCACCTGAGTTCCGACTATACTTTTCCAGGCGAAACGAAGTTACATGTACGAAATTGCCATCCGCTACGCCCTTACGCAAAATCACTACAAGCACCACGTTGCCTGAGTAACCGCAGCATTGCTCGGCACAATCCTATCAATACCTGTGCAAGAAGACAATAAGCTCGTTATGGTCGCGAATGATTGTATTCCCAGGACGGCGTGTGCGTGCATCACTTAACTGAGGATTCCTTCATTCCATGGTGAGCGGCCTCCTTTTTCGAATTAGTCGGCGACCTTTGCAAGCTTCGGCGATGCGGCACATCGATGACAGGTACTACTCGCTCGCTACTAGCATGCGCCTAAAACACGAGTTCTGATCCGTTCTTATTTGTTCGTTGTTTCGTCGTCCAGCATTCACTGATTTCCATAACTATCACGATGCTTCGATCTACTTTTACCCTCGCTTCTGGAAACAGGGCTATAACAACAGGCCAAACCACTTTACGTAGTTATGCTACACACCAGGCTGTTTTAGCTGCGCGCAATCACCGAATTGTTGTCATTGGAGCTGGCGCCGCCGGTCTCGGTCTCAGTCACCAGCTTTTGCGTTCAGGCAAATTTGCACCCAAAGACATCGCTCTAGTCGACCCGGCTCAATGGCACCACTACCAGCCTGGTTGGACTCTGGTCGGCGGCAACCTCAAGAACAAGGAAGATTTAAGGAAACCAATGGCCGGTCTGATCAGCCCCAAGTTACAGTTCTACAACAACTCCGTAGCTGCTTTCTCGCCAGAACAGAACACAGTCACGCTTAGTAATGGCGACAGCCTCTGTTATGAGCATCTGGTCGTTGCACCCGGCATCAGCATCAACTACGACGCCATCAAAGGACTTCCCGAGGCATTGGCCGACGTGTCGGCCCCTGTCTCCACCATTTACGGTTATGAGACATGTGATAAAGTGTTCCGCACGATTTCTGGTCTCAAGAAGGGCACTGCCATCTTCACACAACCTACCGGTGTCGTCAAGTGTGCTGGTGCGCCTCAGAAAGCCATGTGGCTGGCCCTGGACCATTGGAAGAGAGCAGGTCTTTACGATACTTCCAGCAACTCGCCCATCAAGATCTCTTTTGCTACTGGCCTCCCCGTCATGTTTGGTGTTCCAAAGTACAGCCAGAAGCTCAACCAGCTTCGCGAAGAACGCAATGTCGAGGGACTTTTCCAACACGATCTTGTGTCCATAGATGGCGACAAAGCCACATTCTTCCGCGCAGACACTCAGGAGCGCGTCACTAAGAGATTTGACCTCTTGCATGTCGTGCCCAAAATGGGTCCCCATAAATTCATCAAGGAGAGCCAGTTAGCGGACGGGGCAGGCTTCGTGGATGTCGATAATTCGACTTTGCGTCACAACAAATTCCCAAACATCTGGGCAGCTGGAGACAGTGCTGGTCTGCCCACGTCGAAGACAGCTGCAGCTATCACCGCACAGGCTCCAGTGCTGGTGCGCAATCTTCTTCAGTCACTCGAGGGCAAGACTTTGGATGCGTCATATAATGGGTACACCTCCTGCCCACTACTGACTGAGTATAACAAGGTTATGCTCGCGGAGTTTGGTTACGGTGGCAAGCCAATGGAAACTTTCGGCCGGGTGTTTGATCAGTCCGTTCCACGAAGAGCCTTCTTCCATCTGAAAAAGGACTTCTTCCCTTGGATCTACTTTACCGCAATGGTCAAAGGTCTTTGGGGCGGTCCGAACGGTTTTAT
>ERZ794946.198-NODE-198-length-28194-cov-4.410285_pt1 | contig 28194 bp, 28 predicted proteins | sample MGYA00433072_ERZ794946 | MGnify/ENA primary metagenome ERZ794946 (study PRJEB30137, sample SAMN04331413) | food metagenome | isolation source: Y3 must sample point D1 replicate A | place: Australia: South Australia | collected 2014 ...
CAACACGACATCTTATCGTAGGCCGGTGTTTTAAGGCATCTTGTCAACATTACCACCTTTAGTCTCATCTCTTGCTTTCTCTTCAAATTCACTCCTCTGCACTTGCTCGACCTTGACGTTCCAGCCGAACTTGTCTTCGTATCTACCGGTCTGGATGCCCTTTAGGTTGTCGAGAAGCTTGAGACAGGTGGGACCGGGTTCGTCCGAGTCGAGGTAGGTGAAAGTGTCGTTGCGGGATTTCATCGTGATGGATTTGATTGGGACGAGGGCTGCGGCTGTGCCGGCTGCGAAGACTTCGTTGAATGTTGATAGCTCGTCGTAGTTGATCTGTTGGAGGGGTGTGAGTGGTTAAGAAGATGTGCGAGAGGGGGGATGGATGCAAAAAGGTGGGGTAGAGGGTAATAGGGTGTGTGATAGTAGGATAAGACGAGGGCAAGACTTACAGCTCTCTTCTCGACAGTCCAACCAAAGCTTCTGGCAATATCGCAAACGCTGTCTGCGGTTACACTCTCGATGACGTTCTTGCTGTCAGGAACCACAATAGTCGTCTTCTCTCCCTCCTTCTTGACACCCAAGAATGCAGAAGTGCTGAACTCGTCAATCTCCGTTCTCGTCCTCGAGTCCAAATGCAAAGTAATGCCAAACCCATCAGCTCTGGCCCGCTCACTGAACCTCAACACAGGCGCATAGTTGCCGCCGACCTTGGCAGATCCGGTTCCATGAGGAGCAGCGCGGTCGAAATCTTCGAGGATTAAAGCAGGCACGGAATGAACACCGTGATAAACACCCACAGGCAACACCCAGACCACAAACGTATATTCCTCGGGTGGAGACAAGCCCAACTGCGCAGAAGATCCAAAGAGCAAAGGACGAATATACATGGCCGCTCCTGTTCGAGCAGGGGGCACGAATTCCGCGTTCAATGCCACAGCAGCCTTGACACAGTTCTCGAAATGTTCGACGGGGACTTCGGGCATGCTGACGAAAGAGGCGGAATGTTGCATGCGCTTTGCGTTCATGGATGGGCGGAAGATGGTGATTGCCGAGTCATCGGGTGTGCGGAAGGCTTTGAGACCCTCGTAGCATTGTTGACCGTAGTTGAGACCGGGTGCCATGCCATGAATGCGTAGGTAAGGGTCGGTGACGAATTTGGGAGGAGTCCATTGGCCTGTTTTCTTGGAGAAGGTGGATTCGATGTGGCCGTTTACTGTGTAGGAGGAAGAGTTAGGACTTGTGAGTTGCGACAGGAGACAGTTGTGCGCATACCTTCGCGGACTTGGAAGCCAATGTTGTCCCAGTCTGTGAATTGGTCGTTGTGTTAGCTTTGGCGGGGTATGCGGATGTGAGGTGCTGGAAACGCATACCAATGGTGCTGACGGGAGGAGGAGGGAACGAAGTAGCCATTGTTGCGCAGTGCTTCGATTGTCAGATTGAACCAAGTCTTAAAATCAATTGAGGTGAGAGAAAGGTTGGTGAGTTGTTGCCAGGAAACAAAAAGTAGCATCGATCTTCCGTAGGGCGTGGGGCGTGACGCATCTCCACCCATCAGGGTCCAAACATGAATCACTGAGCTTATTTCTTTTTCCTTTTCTTTTTTCTTCCGATCGTCCACATACTTGATTAGGCAAATGAACATAAGATTATTGTTAGTATCCGAACAGCACCCACATCTGCTTGTCATTTGCTTTGTCCCCCGATCCATAATCAAGAGTATTGATCTCCACCAGATTATGCTTAGCTAGAACGCTTGATTCCATTTCACTCTCCTTCATCAAAGAGCTGTGTAGCGACTTGGTTATTCGCTTCAACTAGGTAGGTTTCAAGGGCTGCCAATTACCACCAACACCACCACTCATACCTCCGTCATCCTCATCATCATCCAACAAATTTCTCTGACCGGTACCTCTCCTAGGAGGCAAAGGTGGCCCTCCATCTCTACTCTGCTGACTAGTCTGTCTAGACCAAGTTTCAATCCCCTTCGTGTTGACCTCGCCAGTATTACTCCTTCTGGGCGGTGGAAGCATCGGCATACTGCCACTCTTCTGCAGTCCTCCCGGCGATTGCGGCAATGTGTTCACCCTCGATGGCAATTTGGGGGCGAAATCATCACGGGTGCTGGAGGGACTTTCTGACCGCAGCATTGACGGTTTCTTCGGGACAGGTGGGGCAGGTTTGCGCGGTATGGTTTTCTGATCCATAGAGGGACGGGGTGGAAGCGGTGGGTCGGGTTCAGAGATTGGGTCGTCGAGGAGGCTGCCTTGTTGTGAAGATGTAGATCTGGATTGTTGATGTGCAGGCCATGCTGGAGGTAATTTACGATTAGACACTGTAGATCTCCTGTTCAAGTTTTCGCTTGACGTTGCAGCAGAGGAGTTGCGTTCGCGAATCGAGGCAGCTCTCGAGGCAGGTGGATTTGGTCGGGGCACTTTGACCCAGTCGGGTTCGGAGGTGGTGCTGAATGGGTTGGGTGGTCTGGAAGGATTGCGGACGTGGCCTTCGGGTGCTTTGACTTGCGAGCGGACAGGGACACCATTGTCTAGCCACCATTTTCTTCTATCGGAGGATGCGGGAGGTAAACCGGGTTCAATCGACTCATAGCCGAGTAAATCTTCGTCCTCGGTGTCTTCGGCTCTGGTGTTTGCAGTGTGGCCGCCGACGACAGCACGTCTCTGTCTGTAGAGTCCTTCGCTGATATCCTGCTTCTTCTTCTCATCGATCACTGTGATAGTGCATTGGAAGGTGGCGTAGACGGGACGGTGATCTGAGAACTTCAATGGCGCGGTGTTGTAATGAATTTGGCGGAGATTGTGACCTTTGGTCAAGACTCGATCGCACCATGCAGGGATACGAGCTTTGTCGCTCGAATCGTACTCATCTGTGCCAACATCATATTTGTATGTCGGTAAGAAGGTAATCCTGGCCTCGTTGTAGTATGGGAAAGTCTTGCCATGAACCATTTGAAGGTTCAGCTACGGTTGGTCAGCATACAGTCGGTAATTGCAAGACGAATAAAACTTACCTGATCGTTCTCGTACAACTTCTCGAGATCACCCATCTTGACCAACTGTCTCGTCTTCTCATTCGCCATACCAATGCGGTAGTTGAAATCACCAAGCCAAATGATAGTGTCATGATCCTCAATCGATCTGTTCCTCTGGAAGCGAAGTCCGTGACTGATGGTCCGATAATCCTGGTTACGCTCCTCATAGTTGGCGAATCCTGCAGCCAAGTGTGCCGTGACCAAGCAGATCGATGTATTGGCGTACTCCATACGAATAGCCACAGCACCCTTGTTACCTGCCATACCAGACATACCAGTCTTCTTCAAAGCTCCCTCAACATTCTTGATATATGGCAAGACGCTTGCCTTGACGAATACAGATAGAGAAGCGCCGACCAATTGCCCGCCTCGCAGCATGACATATTCCTCTGATCCCAGAGTTTGAGCATGTTCGTTGAGACATGTTTTTACAGCATCTTCCCAAGCTTGTCTTCTGTGAGGGTCGGTAGACATGATCTGCTGGGGACTGAGATCCACGATTTCCTGGAAACCCACAGCCACAATCTCGGGCTGTTGTTGCGATAGATCGATAGGAGGACAAAGCCAAGGTGACAGATCCTCAGAAAGGCCTCTAGTCTTGCCGTTGAGGTTGAAGGTACCAACGTAGATGTTGATATTGTCGTAGGCCGAATATTCATTCGTCCTCTTGATGAGCTCTGCCGATACCCAATCATTGATCGGGTCGAACAAATGGACTGGAACTTGATCCATCAGACGACCCAAAAGCATATCGATGGTATTCTGTCTGCCTTTGTCCTCGAAGTTGTTGATATACAGTCTTGTAGCACTCTTTCTGAAGTCGGCGAAAGCACCTGCAATAGATGACTTTCCATGTCGGGTGAACGATGACTTCAATGCACCTGTACCTGCGTAGATACGCGACAGTGCGTCACCGTTGTCAGCCCAAAGAGTACCATGTCTTACCCAGAAGTCATTGGTCGCCATCCTTTCGCCTCGCTGGCTCAAAAACTCTTGGATGGCCAGTTGACTGATGAGTGTCTGAATAAGGTTTGTTCTGTCCAAGCAGTCGAGACAGTTTGTGCGGAATATACCTTCCTGCTGGAGTATACTCATGTTTCTTCTGATGTGTGACTGTGGTCTGCCATTGGCGTTCTTTGGCTGATCATCTACCTCTTCCGAGAGAAAGTAGGAAAAGTTCTCGACCGAGTCTTGAATATATCGCTTGATTCCTTTGGCTGCTTCATATCCAAGCGCACGAGTCTCGGCGTGGAAGTCGTAATCGGTCTCTTTGATGAGCTCGTGATCTTCAACTTCTTTCTCGCCAGGTTCACCCGAAGGCAAATTCAAAGGACTGTTACGAACATGATATTGATACCTCCGGCTCAGCTCAAGTTCACCAGGTTTCTCGTTGCTGAGCAGATTGACAACGTGAATATTGCCATAGTTGATCTCCAGGTCAGACATATGTTTGTCGAATGCCGGCTGCGAAGCTTCAGCAGAGCGCGTAAGCTGAATCTTCTGTTGACCTGGTGTGAATCCTGCAGCCTGCTCCCAGAATAGAGGAATACTGCCTCGTACTTGGACATAGGAGAAGCTTGTACCAGCGGGCGTGGAAAAGATGACTTCAGTCTCGACAAAGTTGGCAACATTACCATCATCATCAATACCTCGAGCGTTGAAGCGAGTACCAGCTCTGCGGCAAGATAGACGAGAAAGCAGAGTAAGAGTGGATGGGAAGCCAGAGGAAGCATGACTGATTGGCGATGATGCGGGTGGGACAGTAACCGTCATGGCAAATCCACGTATCGCAGACGTCAGAATGCGAGAGGCATCCAGTTCTCTTCTTTCATGTTCTGATAATCTGGAGCGAAAGCTGACCAGTGGCTGAATCATGTATGAGTTCCAGAGGAAGCCGGCATCGAGACTGTCGATTGCAACAGTTGCTGACAAGGATGACCTGCCAAAATTTAGCATCCGATAACGTCGACTGAAACAAGACATGGACTACCTGTCTTGTAGACGTCTGGTCAAATCAAAGTCGGCACTGTAGTAGAAACTGCCTCCGCTAAGAAGCTTCTTCATGGCCATACAAGGGTGTTCCAGGACAGGATCCTTGGCATGATAATGATCGAAATTATCCTCATCAAGATCATCAGTGGAGAAGTTGTTGAGGCGATCCAAAGTAAGAGAGTCATAATCGGACTTGTTGATGCAGTCTAATATCTTATGAGCAACACATCCAACGACAGCCGAAAACAAGAAACTCACGAAATTCGACAGAAGTGATCTTCAAGACATTTTCACCATTTCTAACAGTGGCAGCCCTTTGCGCTCCATTGACAACGCAAAGAAAGATATCGCCATTGATGGTGATCAAGCCGAGGGTTCCGAAAACCGTAAGTGAGCTCAGGGATCGAAAGTCGGTAGTATCGGTATCCGCAACTCTAGCGAATTCGACCATACATCTTGGTTGCAGGGTATTGCTTTGCGTAGAGTTGACTGAAAGCGAGGAGGCGCCAGCAGTGGAGGCACTATGGCGGAAGGTTAAGATGTGGTCATCAGTGGCTAATGCAACAGCGCGATGAGGATGGTCCCTCAACAACACACGGATTGTCATGCCGCATGCTTTGCACTCGGAGAGAGTCCTTTGAAAGCAGAAAAGTCGATGCTGATATTATCGTAGGAGGTTAGGCATAATGTTATAAGCAGGAGATGAACAAACAACAGCTTCCGAACGTCCTGTCTTGGGCAGTGACTCCGCGGGTGACGCCGAGGTCATTCTAGAGAACGTGACTAGTACAGCTATAAATATATACAAGATCGATTATGCTCAGACACGCATTTCGCAAGGTCTCCAAGAACGGGCCTGATGGAAGTGATTGTGTAAAGTCTTTGAGAAGTTCAAAGAGAGGACTAGGTTTTGAAGCTGCAGGCTTGGAACCACAATCTGAGACTATCATCTAGTGATCGGACCGCCAGCGGTGACAGGCAGCAGACAGTTCCAGCACGAAGTTTCGACTGTCGTAGGTTTCATACTAGGTGATGGGATAATTCATATTGATACAAGAAGATATTGAACGCCGTATACCATGCTTGCTCTGTCACGGCACATCAAGCACATCTGATGTATGCCGCTTCCAGAGCATTTCCCTGCCCGTAACATAAGATTTTGCTATTTTTGTACATGCGTCTGTCTTGGGAGAGCGAGAGATTCGGAAAAGAAAAGGACATCAATGACTGAGAGTGGATCTCTTCTTCAGGCGTCTTCTCTTGACCAAGTTGCGACCGTTTCTGCTGCGAATGCGGGCAAGGAACCCACTTCTTCGCTTTCTCACGCGGTGCGAGGGGTCGAATGTATCTCTCTTAGGACCTCTGGCTTGTAGGAGAGTGAGGGTGGTGGAGGAGGCTGGTAGAGTGGGAAGCTCGAGGGTGGTGTTGAGCGACAAGGTCGATGTTGGGGCGGTGGGAAGTGTCGGGCGTCTAGCTGACAGCAATGAAAATGTGCGGCTAGGATTGAATGTTAGTAGGCGCACAGTATGGGAGAGATGCGAGGGGAGACATGCGATTGTGCGGGTTGCGATGCGGCCAGTGGGCGAAGAGTCGACTGAAGCAGCGATGTCGAAGAGAGATTGAGCGCCGGTCGCGCTTGGGCAATCTGCCGTGTGCAGCGTAGGAACAGCATTGTGTGTGTGACTGATGATATCCAGGTCGCCGTCAGTCGCTCGTTGACAGCATCAAGCACTCAGCACTCAGCACTCAGCACTGTCGCCGGCGTGCTACGAAACTTGACGCTTGGACCACGACATTTTTCTCGACTTTCGCGAATCCGTCTTCCGCTCCGCGACGAAGATAACTTGCATTTTATTCTGCAACTCAATCATCTATACAATGGCCTCGACTACTCCTTACCCGCCCTCTCGCTCACATCCCTCGACTCGCATCTCCTCGGAAGATGCTCTCTCATCACTAAGCACCTTCATCGCTTCCTCGGAATCTACTCCATGGCTTCACCCCGATGCTCGCATTACTCCCGATGAGATCAAATACTCGACCAATGGAGGTCCCCAAGGAGGAATCATCATGCATCACTTGCGCCGTATCGAGAAGGGTCTGAATGGCGAGATTCTTGCTCCCGAACCCGACGATATCTTTGGTCTGCCTGAGGGTGATGATGCCAACCTTGACAGCCTCTCTGCTGGCTACCAGACTTCTCTGGACGGTGGCTTGAAGAAGGGCGCTCTGAAGAAGTTCGAAGATGAAGGCGAGGACCCCGAGACATATGCGCGCAACCAGGACATTCTCGAAGGCGACGTCGGCGAGAGAGATACTAGTCATGCTTTCGCTAGCTACGACGCAGATGCCATGGATGTTGATGACGATGCCTACGCTGGAACCGGCGGCCTGTCTAAGGCTGAGAGAGAGGCCAGAAAGGAAGCAAAGAAGAACAAGAAGAAGGCCATTGCTAGAGAAAAGGCCGAGAAGGGCAGAGCAGAGGACTGATCGATACATACCCACGACACGACGACTCAAAACCCGACTATAGCCACTGCACATACATCGGCAGGCACTACCTCGACCCGCTTGCGCACGCACTACTGCACTGGGACGACATATTGAGAGCGGACTTGTACGTCCTCGACAAAGTTTTATTTACGACACAGCTGTACTACAGCTCACGGCCTGTGGCCTCGGCCGTCTTTTCATCCAAGACCTCCTCCTTTTCTTGGCTCACTTTCTTCTCGCTGGTCCAGCCAACGGCCTTCAGGCGTTCCGTCAGGATTGGGTGAGAGTAATGGAAGCTGGAGTACATCCAGTCGGCATCCATACTCGAGAGGTTCTGAATCTGGAGCTTGATCAAAGAGCTGGCCAATTCCGCCGAGTATCCGAGCTTGAGCGAAAAGTTGTCTATACCAAGCACATTAGCATAAATCTTCATAATCATGCAGCCATGTAACATACCAGCTTCAAACTCCATCTTTCTAGTCATGATGTTCATCAGGAGCTTGATGACCGAATCGGTAGGTGCCAAAACTTCGTTGAAGAGGATGAATCCAATCATGATTGGTCTCTCGCGAGTAAAGCCAAAGGCGTTGTAGAGCGACTGGTTGTTGATGAAGACAGAGAAGAGGGCGAACATGTAGAACAAATGGACCTGCGAGATGAGGAGCAATTTGGTTGTGTGTCCCATCTTCCAGTGACCAAGCTCGTGAGCAAGAACGGCCTCGATCTCCTTAGTATCGGACTTCTCAATCAGGGTATCGTAGATGACAATCTTCTTCTTCCAGGGCAGACCGGTAAAGTAGGCATTGCTGTGAGCGCTACGCTTGCTACCGTCAATGACCTGCAACTCGGAGAGAGGGAAGTTGAGACGCTGAGCAAGAGCTTCGACAGCGACCTTGAGCGGGCCAGGTTCCAGAGGAGTGAGCTTGTTGAAGAGAGGAACGATGACGATAGGGTAGATGGTGATAGCGAAGAGCTGGACACCAAGAGCAAACAGCCAGAGGTAGTAGAAGAACTTGTCACCAGTCTTTTGAATGATCTTCAAGAAAGCCCAGCCAAGAGGAACACCGAATGCGACAGAGAGGGCTTGACCCTTGAGCAGATCGGTCACCCATAAGCCGATTGTCTGCTTGTTGAAGCCAAACTTCTCCTCGAGGACGAAGTGGTGGTAGTATGAAAGCGGCAGGCTGAGGATGGTTTCGATGAATGATGAGGCGAAGACAAACAGCAACGAGTGGGCGATTTCTCCTTGACAGCTGGCAGGAAGGTAGCGAGTAAGAGCAAGACCAGTGAGAGCCCAGAATCTGGGATAGAAATCGTAGCGGATGACGGCGAGAGATTTGACTTGAGAGATGAGACCAGAGACGAAGCCGTACTTGGCTTTTGCGCGACCGTAAGCCTGAGGAGGATTAGTAGAGGGACCCTAGATGGACAGATGAGTAGGTATGACTTGCCTGACTCTTGTCGAAGGTGGCCTGGTCGACTTCATTCTGTAACTGCTTAGGCACCTTGGTCCCTTGCAGAACACGGTACTGACGGAAGGCCAGCCAGTTCTCCAGGAGATACTCGCCCAAGCTGAAGGAGATGATGAGGGATTTCCATGGGAAACCAGGACGATCAAGCCATCCGGCTAGACGACTGAGGATGTCCATCGTCTTGGGTTGACTAGATGGAATGTATCTTGTTCGAAGAACAGAGTTTGGGCAACGTTAGAGAAGTAGCACATGCGTGTGCCAAGCAAGACGTTTGAGCAAGCTCATGGCTTGAAACGGATCACAATATCAAGCGTGTGAGCTTTTCTTATACAGCGCAAGCCAACTTTGGCTCTCTCCAAGACCAGTGCGGTCAATGTCACCATCTATCAATATGCACAATGTTATTGAGCGTTCAAAAAAGGTCCACTGAGAGCTGAATTTGTTTGCGCTCTCACCGGACAGCCACCGTTCTCCAATAACATCGTGCATTTTGATAGATAAGATCGAGAGAGAGTTTGGTACTTGGAGCATCCGCTGGATAAGTAAACACTGTGCGCTCGGTATCAACTCGTCATGAAACACGACTGCCCCGCAAGCTCAGAAGCTCTCCCAGAAAGGAAACCGTCTCTTCGAGGCCTCAGACGCGGACAGTGGCCCAAATCAATCTATTAAGATTGCTGTAGCCGGCGGGTGGTTTCCCTGTGGCACGTCGGGCGCATCGGAAACCAATCACGGGGCCGGCGACCAATGGCTGCTGCCGCCGCGAATGCACTCTCACGTCACTTCAGAGTTGGCAGCGCTTACGCTCCTCTCTAGCCTGATCTTGCAAGTTAATGCGCAAGTGATGCTTCCATAACCATCCTACTCCACGAGAGTGCGCACCAGGTAGTACACGAACACGCTTGCCTTTCTTCTGTTCTTTCCTCGTCAAGTCACCATGATCGTCCAACTCTTTTGATTGTGCCCCACTATCACTACGCGACCAGCCCCCTCACCGCCCCATACCAACCCGCCTCGTCGTCACACTACTCGACCGAGACAATGGACGGCGCTCATGGTTATCAACGACCTGGCGACTTTTACTTTCAAAAGCCCAGGTCCCCCGAGCCAGAAACTCCCACCGTGGGTCCTTTGCGCATCCACAAAGCCAACCATTCGACATCAACCGCTTCAACCACGTCCACTCCCTCGAGAACCTCGTCAGAAGAAGCCGAGGTCGACGGCACCTCGCAGCTCAGACACGCCAGTCCCCCATACCCCGATGATCGTCCCCGTCCTCTACACGCTGCTGCCGGCGCACAACGTCAAGGCACTCCCGAAGTAAATCCTACAGGCATGCGCCGACAGTCCTCAACTCGTGCCAAGTTTGGCGCAAACGATCCAAACCGCCCTACCGTTTCTGGCTATGCCGGCACTCCACCACCCTCGCTCACCCCAGGACTTGGAGGTGACAGGAACAAACTTGCTCCAGAGGTACCAGGAAAAGAAGAAGTTCATGACGACGATGATGGTTTGTTCCAGAAGGCCCCTCCGAAACCAGCAGTACCTGTTGGTGAAGAGGGAATAGCTCAGTCTACCTACCAGCAATACTATCCACCACCGGCAGCTGCCTCGCTTCAACCTCCCAACGCTGGTGTGAATCGTTTGAGCTCAACCGCATCGACTTCCACAACACGTGCTCAGAGGGGCTCTCCACCGCCTCCAGAGACACCTATTCTTGGGAGACCGACTGGAGGCTTCGAGTCAGGTTACCCATATGCTCAGACTGCAGCTGCCTCTCGCGCCAACCAGTATGCCAACCCTATTGCTCGCCCTTCGACCATGTCGCCCTCACAGCAACCCATGGAAGTTCCTAGACCTTGGACGCCAACAGAACAACCTGGCAGCTACCCGCATGGTCCCCCAGTCGCTTTCCAGGGAGACACTGAGGTTCCACCTGCAACGACCTATCAAAGCCCCATGATGCCCGCCTATCAGAGTCCCTCTCAGCCGAGTCAAGCTCGTACATACCAGACTTCTCCACCTCAGCCTGCCCAACAGTTTGGGGCTCCACCAATCCAACCCTTCACAGTCCCAGTAACTCAATCTTTCTCACCCGCGCAACCTGCTCAGTATTTGCAGTCGCCCCAGAACAATCAGCCTGGTTCACGAATGTCTTTCTCTCCTCAGACTCACCCGCTGGAGCAGGATTTGCAACGTCTTCAGGTAGCTGATGAACCCCCTCCAGCTTACTCGAGTGTGTCTCAGCAGAGACTCTTCTCCGGTGCAACTGCTGCAGGCTACCCAAACGAGAAGCGATTGAGCAACGCTTCCGTGCCGAGTTCTGCATCTTCACAGGATCCGAATCTTCGCAGACATCCAGCTTTCGCAAACGATGCAGGACAGCCTGTTGTACAACAAACCGTATTGCAGCCTGTCGCAACTACCCAACCCGTGACTCTGGCCCCCATTCAGATCGTATCGCCCAGCCCGGGACCGAGCATAACGCCAGCTTCGCCTCCTCCTCTTCCCGAAGGATGGATCGCCCACCTTGACCAAAACTCTGGTCAGTACTACTACATCCACCTACCGACTCAATCGACTCAGTGGGAGTTCCCGAAAGGACCGACTCCTTTGAATCTCCAAGAGCCGCTCTCCCCAACTGGCACATTCGCGAACCCGATGGCTTCTCCCGCTCTAGGTGGCTTCAATCAACCCATTGCATCTCCTGGATTTCCACCGCAAAGTGCCTCGTATCATCGTGATAGTATGCTCAGCATGAACAATCTTGCAAGTCCTACAGTAGCTGGCTTCACCGGCCCGCCTCCAGCTGCTGGTGTTGACATGTACAAAGTTGCTCCCACTAATGGTGTCTACTTTGGTCCGTACTTGCGTTACACTAATATAGACCTCGAAAGGGGCCTCTGGCTTGGTTCAATTCTCTTAGTCACGGATGTTTCTCAGCCGCCAACTATTCATATTCACCAGAGCACCGATTTGTCTCCCAACCGTGAGTCTCCCCGTACATCCCGATGTTATCTTACTAACTGGAAACAGCCCGCCAACTGAAGGCAAACCCAATCTACCAGCATCAGCGTTGGACCTTTTACCGTTACGATGTCGATCTAGTCATGGATGAACAAGACACCAAGTGGACATATGCCATCACATCACACCTTGGCTGTACCAGATACGAGTTCCTCGTCGCCGGACGCTATGAGACGAGCTGGCGCTTCATTTCTCACTCTGGCAACGACTTTGCGTTGAACGTCAGTGCTAATGAGAGAGCCAGACTCGGCGGCATCGGTCTCATGTGGAAAGATGTCTTGCAAAAACACGTCGAGTGTGGTGGCTTCCATGCTCAACTTGGTCTTGGAGGTCAAATATTCGGTGACCGCCTCTGGAAGGAGGTTCCTGCACTCAGGCAGTGGACTGCCATGAGTGGAAAGGAGAATCGCAAGAATGAAGCTTGGACTGCGAAACTCGAAGACGACGTCTCACATGCTTACTTCCATTACTACTCAAGCCACTTTGATCAGCCTCATGTGCGGGAAGCATTCGCGCAGATACCTCATGTTCTCACGCTTGACGATAACGACATGTAAGATTAATGACAACGGCAAGAAAGTTCTGGCTAACATCTACCAGTTTCGATGGTTACGGCTCCTACCCTGATTACATGCAACAATCCAACATGTTCAAAAACATTGGTCGCATCGGTGTTGACATGTACCTCCTCTTCCAACATCACACGACACATGAGATCCTTCGCAATGTTTCGGGCGATCTGGATCTCTTCACCATCACTAACACTGGCTGGCATTTCATCAAGTATCTTGGGCCGGCTGTTGTCATTGTTGGACCAGACACTCGTTCAGAAAGAGATTCACACAGAGTCATGGCCGGTCCAACCTACCAGGGATTGTTTCCCAAGATTGCTACTCTGCCGCCGAGCGTGCAGCATTGTATCTGGATGATACCAGTGCCTTTGCTATATCCAAGACTGGAGACGGCAGAGCATATCGCTCATACCATGGCAACAGGCAAGAAAGCTGTCACTGGCACGTTTAACATGCTAGGCCGAATGACGAGTTCTATGGCGGGTGTCGTCGGTGCTAAAGGTGTCGTCGGTGATGGCTTCAGCTCAATCAAGAAGGCGGTCGGAAAGTCGGGCCTCATGAGCAGCGTGCTGAGTCCGTTTGGAGAAATTGACATGCTTGACGAATTGCGTGATATGTGGACTCATGAATCTAAGGTAAGGAATCTCTTACATGCGAATGTCCCAGTACTAACCAAACATCACAGGATCTTGAACGTACTTACATGATTCGCACTCTTCAAGGCATTGCGCACAACAAATCCTTACGTATGACTTTCCTATCCGGCAGCGTCAATGCCTGTGGTGCCGGACTTGTTCACGATCCTTCACATCCTGGAGACCACAAGACCATGTATCAACTCATCACCTCATCAATCGTCAACGCACCTCCAGCATCCTACGTCCTTCGATTACTCAACAGTAATCCCAAGCAACCAATCTACATCCCACAGAATGGTCAACGCAGCGCAGGACCCCACCAACCCACCCAATCTACTGACACAAAAGAAGACATGATGGAAATCTTTGTGGCGGATGTTAACGGCGCTCCGCGCGAAATGAAACGTCTCATGGGTCGTAGAAATTACGTCGCAATGGTTGCGTATGACCCTGAGGTTGTGCGTGGATCTCATGGGTCTATTGTTCCTGGTAACAAAGGACCCGGTCGCCTCAGTCTCGCTGCAGACTTTATGGTGCAGAATGAGGGTGCGTATGCGGCGCCTGTTAAGTACGGTCCAGTCATCATCCCAAGCTTGGAGTTCGGGCGATGAAGTGTGGGCACGATGGAAGAAGAGAGGGGAAGGTAGACCAGTATGCTTTGATGTAATATGAGCGCTTTTGGCCCTTTGCCTTTTGCTTTCGAGGGCCATTACGATTACAATGACAGACTTTTTTCTATCCGGACTATGCAATCTTTCATTCATTGGTGAAATGATATTGTGACTCCCTTTCACGCCTCTTTACATTTCGCTGATTGTTCTTTCCATTATTTCTGGAGGCTTCCAAACAGACGGAAGGAGCAACCAGGCATGTGCTCATTAACAAAGGCATGAGAAAGAGCAACCCAAGATACCACATTTGGACAAGAACAATGAGCGGTGTGATCCAAACGTGTTGCCGTAATGTGCGTGTTGGTATTAGATCTGTGACTCTGATATCACGGCTAGGAGAAACCTTCAATCAACACCTCAATAATCTTATTCTTCCTCTGTGTCTCACGTCTTTCCCCCATCCACACATGATCATCTCCTCATACCTTGCCCTCACCCCTCAACAAATCATACCTCAACACACTCCCCATCAACACCTGCGCCCCCGTTGCACAATCCTCCGGCTTCGTAAACTCCACAGGATTATGACTAACCCCGTCCCTACTAGGCACGAAAATCATAGTCGTAGGAACTCTTTTACTAGTATACACCGAATCATGACCAGCCCCTGAGGTCATAGCTTTTGTCAATTCCTCTTGCTTTTCCCCAAACAGTGCTTTCGTGGTTTCGGAAACACAAGAGATACAGGTGGGGTGGAATTTTGTAGCGGGGGAATTCGAGTCCGTCTGCCAGGTTACAGTGCAGGATTTTGAAGAAGGGGTGAAGGAGGTGTTGAGGTTGTCGATATCTTCGCCTGCAGCGATGGCGGAAAATGCGGTTTTGCAATCGGCTTCTACGGCTTCTACTATACTGTCGTCTGGGCTTCTGATATCCAGTGAGAAGTCCACAGAGCCAGGGACGGTATTCGTGCTTCCTGGTTTCAAGGTCAGGATTCCTGTTGATGCGAGCGCTCCTTTGCGGGAAGCGGCGCGGTGGGAGTAGACGATCATTTTGGAAGCTGCGAGTAGGGCGTCTGCGCGGTGGGAGAATGATGTCGTGCCGGTGTGACAATCTGCTCCTCGCACTTTGACTGTGAACCATTTATACGCTTGCACTCCTTGGACGATGCCGATTTTTCTGTTCTCCGCTTCCAAGATAGGTCCTTGTTCGATATGCAATTCGAAGTGTGCTGCTAGTGGCATTGCTTCGTGCGAACAAGCGATATCGCCGAGGTAGCCGATACGTTGGAGTTCCGATTTCATGGTTGCGGTGCCTGTGCCTACTTCTTTGAGATCGTGGGCGTGGGAGATGGGGATGTCACCGGCCCAGACGCCCGAGGAAACCATGGAGATGGGGAAACGGGCTCCTTCTTCATTCGTCCAGTTCACCACGCCGACTGGGAATGTGGTTTTGATATCGTTGTCGTGGAGGGTGCGGAGCATTTCTATGCCTGCTGTTACGCCTAGGATGCCATCGTATCTGCCGCCCTGTGCTTATGTCAGCTTTGTGACTTGTACTTGAGGTTTTCCATCATGTATCGGTATGAGAGGGGAAAGAGCTTACGGTAGGTTGTGTATCCAAATGACTTCCAGCAACTGTAGGAGGGCCGTCTTTGAGACCAGGACGAATGGCAAACTGGTTTCCCATGGCATCGGTGGTGACTGTACATCCCAATGCTTTTGTCGTTTCTGCGAACCAGTCGCGAGCTTGTTTGTCCGTATCCGAGAGGGAGAGTCTTGACATGCCTGTTTCGGTGGGTGCACTATTGGAGGATTTCGTCAGTTCAAACCTCCCACGATACCGACAGAAACAAGAAAAGAGAGCGGTGTTCAAGCTATCGAGAGGGGGCAGTCTCCTTGAAGCCCCATAACTCATATGCGAGCCGTAACAAGGCATGATGATTTTGGGAATCCAAGGTCGCTGTAAGAGACAGTCCACAGATTGACAACTCTAACTGCTTCCCCTTTTCCATCACCTCTCCTATCTTCCTCCCCTCCTGGGCCCATTAACAGAATCAAAGAAAATCAAGCACCTACCTCCCCCATCTCTCACCGACTCCCCACTCGCAAGTCTCGTGAATATCCCTCATCAATCTCTCCTGCTGCACCTTGATCCCTCCCAACTCTTCCTCAGACATCGCCCTCAACTCCTTCTTCCGCATCCCCGAAACAGAGAAACATCGTTTACTGCTCCAGACATTTTTGAAAGCTCCCAAAGAACTAGCTCGATATCCCGAAGCTCGTGGTACCGATAGTGACATCCTAGAGCAGGACATCCTGCTCAAAAGTCGCGATTGCATCATTGAAGGATATCCTCGTGTTTTCGAGCCCGTCAGATAGCTGATTAGAAGATTCGCAGGAAGTCGTCAAGACAGATAGGATATGTTCGGATATACATGTATTGCCCGCATTTGCTTGCCCGGCTATCCTTGATCGTCTCCACCTGCCTGATAAGGATGTTGCTTCGCCCGGTGGCCGACGGGTGGCCGTCGGAGATAGTGGGATTGATAGTTGAGGGGATCACCCTGACACTACCTTTCGAGAGCACCTATATGCCTCTTCCACTGCCAGTGTCTTCATGATCGTTGGTTGACCTAAATCCTAGCATGATAGAGACAGTTAGACGTACCATGTTCGGAGGTGTGAGCTGGGTAATTGATGTGCGGCGGCTATTTGAACTTGTCATCCATATCATCAGCTTCGGGGCCATTGACAATCTGTGTTAGCCGTCGGATGAACAATGGATTTCCTTGAGAAGGAGCAGGAGAAAGGCAGACCCTCCAAGTCCGATGTGCTCTTCTTCAAAAGCCTTGTGCACATTTCCTTTGCATCAGCACGCATTGTTGCGGTGGGAGACTCAAGCGCTAAAGTATGGCCCAGCGCTACGCCGTTTCCCACAATCATGCACAGCTTCTTAGTTTCATGACACAATGGAAGTTCACACGACACAGGGCGTAATCAAGGAGTATGGGTATGATGTTGTAGATTAATAATGTCAATCAGGTGTCTAGGGATTTTTCTCTATACCACAGGAATTTACTGCCGTCAATGCCTTGCCCGAAAGAACGAAGCCAACCATGAAAACGCCACGTTTGCCAATGCCATGCACAATACACACATCCGCTTACTCAATCTCGTCCTCGTACTGCTCAGGACCATTCGGTGTCATCAAACGCTTGAGCTGATCCTGAACGTACTTGTGAACATGGTCATCGGCGCTTTCTTTCTCCTTGCGAGCGTCGGTGTTACCGTCGTCCTTGTAGATGGTCCAGGCACGTCCGTTAGACTTGGTGTCATCGCCCTCTTCAGCTTCGTGATCACCTTCATGGTCGCCATCATCACTAGGAGGGGCAGACTTCCAGTAATCGCTGCGAGCACCAATGCTACGGCTGGTCGATGAACGACGGAGAGTGCTGGGCTTCTTGGTCTGGGAGTTTCTGCGTTGACGAGTGAAGACGTCGTCGAAGTAGTGGGATGCCGCGGCAGTGGGAGTTCTGGGTGTTTGAGGCAGACGGCAGTTGACACCAGTGTCGTGAATCATCTTGGCCATCAAACCGGTCCAACCACACTGGTGACTGGCACCAAGACCTCTGCCACTGTCACCGTCAAAGAATTCGTAGAACCACAGGTAGTCCTTCCAGTGAGGATCAAAGTCGAGCATGTCGTTTCCATCGTTGATGGCACGTCTTCCATCATCACCACGAGCCATGAGATGTTGAAGGCGGTGCTGAATCTCCTCTGCCACATGCCCAAGGTGCATCATGTCGCCGGAACCCTTAGGACACTCGACCTTGAGTGTGTTGCCGTAGAACATGTAGAAGCGGAGTAGCGACTCGACGAGCAAGAAGTTGACAGCAATCCAGACGGGACCACGCCAATTGCTGTTGCCACCGAAGAGACCACTGTCGGAATCTCCAGGAACGTAGCCGACCGAGAAAGTCTGACCGTTGACATCCATGGAGTAGGGGTGCTTCTCGTGGTACTTTGACAACGAACGGATACCACCCTTTGACAAGAACTCGGTCTCGTCCAACATGCGCTCGAGGATCTTCTTCAATCTGTCCTCGTTGACCAGAGACAGGAGGAGACGGTCATCCTTTCCGCGACGTCTCATACTGGCAATATTGCGCTCGAAAACGTCGTGCTTGTTCTCAATGAACCATTCCATGCGCTTCTTGAATTGAGGGAGCTTGTTAATAACCTGAGGCTCAAGAGTCAAACAGGCGTACATGGGGATGAGACCGACGAGCGAGCGAACGGGCATCTGCTGGGTCCATGGGCCACCCCATGAGATTGCGTCGTAGTAGAAGCCGTCCTCATCGTTCCACAGAGACTTTGCCTCACTACCGGCGCGGTACTGCATGGCATCAGAAATGAGGACGAAGTGCTCGAAGAACTTGGAAGCAATGTCTTCGTAGGTGCGACGATGCTTGGCGAGCTCGAGAGCGATGTTCAACATGCACAAGCAGTAGAAGGCCATCCAACCAGTGGAATCGGCTTGCTCCAGAACACCACCAGTGGGGAGAGGGTCGGAACGGTTGAACAAACCAATGTTGTCCAGACCAAGGAAACCACCCTCGAAAACGTTCTTGCCCTCAGCATCCTTGCGGTTAACCCACCAGGTGAAGTTGAGGAGTAGCTTCTGGAAGACACGCTCGAGGAAGTCGAGATCCTCACGACCGTACATCTTGCGCTCCATCTTGAAGGTTCTGAAGGTAGCCCAGGCGTGGACGGGAGGGTTGACATCACCGAAGTTCCACTCGTAAGCGGGCAGCTGTCCGTTGGGGTGCATGTACCATTCACGAGTGAAGAGGTCGAGCTGCTTCTTGGCAAACTCAGGATCGATCATGGTGAGCGGGATACAGTGGAAGGCTGAGTCCCAAGCGGCGAAGAAGGGGTATTCCCATGAATCGGGCATGGACAAAATGTCATCAAGATGCATGTGCTTCCACTGAGAATTGCGGATAGCTTTTCTGCCAGGTGGAGGTGGGGGCATGCCAGGATCACCGTTGGCCCACTGGTCCCAGACGAAGTGATAGAATTGTTTACACCACATCATACCGGAAAGAGCTTGACGCTGGATGTTGCGGAGATCGTCGTTCATAGGCATGGGGCTGATGCGGTAGTAGAACTCATCGGCTTCTTGAAGTCTCTGGTCCATGATGTCGTCGAAAAGCTCTTCGTCGATGTAGCCCTCGGCCATCTTCTTGGAGATGCGGAAACGGACAACGGCACACTCACCAGGTGGTACACCCTCGCCTTGGTCGAATGCATACCAGGCTGCACTCTTGGTTCCGGACTTGGCAGGGTTGACAGCGTCCTTCTCCTTGTTGACAATGTGTCTGTGGAAAGCGTCCTTGGTGTATTCGGTCTTGTTCTTCTGGTCCTTGCCCCAGATGGCCTTGAAGTTGGTGTCGTTGTCGGTGAAGAGGAACTCAGGGTGAATATCTTCAGTGAGACCACCAACGTTGGGCGAAGGAGAGCACTGGAAGTAGCGCTTGCCGAGCTTCTTGTGGTTGGTCTCGCAAGCAAACTCGCTAACCTGCTTGCTCTCAGGCTTGGTGTCGTCGTAACCCCAGGCCCAGGTGTTGCGGAACCAGACGTGAGGGATGATGTGCAGTTGAGCAGCCTCAGGGCCACGGTTGTAGGCTGTCACACGGAACAGAAGCTCATCCGGATCATCCGTCTCTTTGGCAGTCTCAATGAAGATATCCCAGTACTTGTTGTCCTTGAAAGCGTCGGTGTCGATCAGGTTGTACTCGCGCTCGGTCTTGTTGCGGCGAGCGTTCTCCTCAATGAGATGCTCGTAGGGGAACTTCTCTTGAGGGTACTTGTAGAGGAACTTCATGTACGAGTGCTATGAAACTGATGTCAGCATGATGCAATTGTTGGTTGATGGAAAGACGTACAGTAGGGGTGTTGTCGAGATGGAAATGGCATTCCTTGACACTCTCGCCGTGAACACCTTGAGGGTTGGACAGACCGAAAAGACGCTCCTTGAGGAAGTCACTGAAGCTGTGTCAGCGGATGTACCTGGTGTCAAATACTTTGTGTGAAGCCTACTCTTTTCCGTTCCAGAATGCAAAGGCAATGTTCTGGAGACCGTGAGTGTCGGAGACACCGGCGATACCATCCTCACCCCAGCGGTAGGCTCTCTTGCGTGACATGTCATGCGAGAAGTCTGTCAATGCTGTCAGTTCAGGTCATACAATGGGGATGGGTCAAAGGCAGGACTTACGACTCCAGGCATCTCCATCAGCGCTGACTGAGTGTTAGCAGGTGTCGTCAAGCTTCAGTGTGAGCATTGGTTAGCTTACGAGTAATCCTCTCTCACTGCGAGGTGTCAGCGTTGTACAATGAGGCGAAGGGGAAGCTCAGTGAACAAACCGGTAGCCCATTGTCTCTCAGCAACGTAGGGACCCCATTTCTTCCAGTACTTGGTTCTCTCGCGGTCTTCCTGAAGACGCTTCTCTTCCTCACAGAGAACCTCTGTGTTGTCGACGAAAACCATGGCGACGCGGTGTGTCCAATATCCGATGAAAGGGACAAGATACCGCGGAGCTGGCTAGCGATGGATGTAAAAGTTAGGTCGGGCAAAGAGCGACGGGTTGTAGAGATTAGCTATGATGTTAAGTTTAAGAAAGACGATGATGCGAGTTTAAAGAGAGAAACAATGCAAAGTCAGCCGAACCGAGACAAGTTTCAGGAACTGGAAGCGGATGAGAGAAAAAAGAGCAGTCACACTCTCCAGATCTCCGTGTATTTGGGAAGGTCCACTGGGGAACGCACCCGCCCGAGAATCCAACCACAGTCGTCATCCCGTGCGTTGCGCGGGATGAGCTACTCGGTTCTTGGCCCAACAATTTGTTCTTATCGACTTTTTGAGAGCATCGGTCTATTTTACAGACCTGTTATCCACCTGCATTCAAGCCCTGTGGATTTTTTCAACAGTCGTCTATATTGTCCAGTATTCGAGGTTCATGTTTGAGATTGAATTGGCTGGTCATCTCGCCAAATCATCAAGGAAACAGCTGTCGAGCCTCCAGATCATTTCCCCCGGGCGTTGCTTCCTCTCTCCAAACTTGTTGAAAGCTGCCATCTGGAGACTCCGCTGTCGATTGCGCCACAACAAAAATGTGCTCCACACGCACTGTTCAGCTCTCTCCGCTAGACTGTCAATTCACCGAAACTCATCTTCCCCCCACCACCAACCAATTCTCGTTGACCATACGGAGTGCAAGCGGCATACAACGCCTTGTGCTACATGTCCTATCTCCGTAAAATGCTGACCGAGTACTCCGTACTTTCACTGCTGCCTTGTCTTTCATTATCGCGCAGCTGTGGCGTTATATCAGAAACTTGTCCGCGGTTGAGGCTCTGGCGCCAAAAAAACCGGTAGGGCTAGTCGGAGGGTTCATATGCAGGAGAGCCCAGAGCCTATGCTTGCGGTGTTGCTCTCTGGCTTGGTGACAAGCATCTGTTACAGTAGAACAATGCAGTCCACATGTTTGACGTTGTGTGTCAGGTCAAGTCTTTGAAATCTCATGTCGTGACATGTCGAACAAATTGTGGTTGAAATTGGTATCTTTCGCGAACAGAAACAAAAACCCATATAATGTACAAGAAACCAGGCTATGCATTAGGAGGCAAGAGACGTATAGCACCTACTCAACGGTGTCAAGAGTGCCCTTACCGGAAGTTCCAGCAGGTACCTCTCCCTTCTGCGCCTTGAGCTTCTCCTCGAACTTGGCAAACTCACGGAGAGCAACCTCCTCTTCCTCATCCAGCACTTGCTGAACACCTTGGACCTCGTCTGTGGGGACTGTTAGCAGGAGGACTTGGAATGCATGTGGAAAGATGGTACGTACCGATATAGTGCATAAGCATGCTCTCAATACCGTTCTTCAAGGTGACGGTGCTCGAGTCGCAAGTTCTGCAAGCACCGCGGAGCTTCAGAAGAACCTGGCCGTCCACGAAACCTCTGAATTCAATGTCACCACCATCTTCCTGAATAGCAGGACGAATACGAGTCTCGAGCAACTCCTTGATCATGCTGACAACCTCGCTGTCGTTCTCGTCGTATTCCAAAGAGTCCTTCTCAGCTGGTTGCTCTTCGCCATTCTTTCCTGCCACAGTGTTCACCAGAGGCTGACCAGATGTGACGGCCTCGGTAATCAAGCTGAAGACCTCAGGCTTGACGTGGGGCCATGGTGTGGCGGAATCCTTTGTGACGGTGATGTAGTCAGGGCCGTAAAAGACTGAGGTAACACCATCTACATTCAATAATTGAGCAGCGAGAGGCGAAGGGTGAGGCGGCGCAAGGGTCGAGCGAGGCGACAAGTACTCGAGGAAGGTAGTGTTCAAGTTCTCAGGCAAGATGCGGGAGTTGGGAATGAACTTCAAGGCATCGGCGTTGGGTGTGTCCTCGGTCTGAATGAAGATCGAACGGGAACCAGTAGGGAATTGATTGCGAGCAGGCTTGAGCGAAGGCGCACTCGGACGGTGTCTGGTGGCGGTCGATGTGAGAGATGAAGGTGTTGACAAGCGGTGCAGGCTTCGACGGATTGGTGCTGTGGCGACGGTTCGTGATGCGCTCGAGCGAGCGACGCTTCTGCAGGCAGATGTGAACATTGTCGACTTGGCCGGCATTGTGTGTGATATCGTGAATGTCTTAGGAAAGTTCAGAAGTATTGTTGTTGGGTGTTTGCAAAAGATTCACAATTATCTGAACCTCGAATGACGCAAAGCCCGCGCCGCTCTCGGAAACCTCGGCAGAATTGGTAAGCTTCGAGCTCCTGCTTCTGATTCGTTGCCTCTACTTTGTCTCTACCACACTCCAAGACTAGATGCAACCATGAATCTAGCTATCAATATGCACGAACGTATTGTGATCGGAGAGCCTGTCCAGTGAGAGCATAGCTCAGTGGCCAACGTAGACGTAGTCGTAGGGAGATTGATCCTGCCGAACTCCCTCACCCCTTCGAGGCTTCTCCGAGCTCCCTCTCCCCTTTGAGGCTTCTAACCTAGCGGTAAAAAGGCAGGATGTTTTTGATGATCAAGTGAATGTCCACTGAGAGCGGCGCTTCTCTCTAATTTCCTTGGACAACTACATTGCAGGTGATCAGGATAAGGACATGTATTGATTGTTACTACGATGACTACTGATACCACCAGCCAGATTTCTGCGAGGAGACGACGTTGACAAGCCTTTCGGCCGGACTGTATCGAAAGCTAATGCTACTTGTGTTGAGAACCAGAACAGCAAAGACAGGGTGGGATCAAACTTCACGAGATCTAGCCTTTCGGCCGGACTGTGACCGGCTACCAGGATCTATACTCAAAGTCCACGCTCGATGGCGCGCTTTGCTTTTCTCTTCAGAGCCGCAGGGCGGGCTCGATGCTTTGTGTTTTCCTTAGCGGGATCCTCATGCATCTTACCACAAGGTCGGCAGTAAAGGGTGTCGCATTTGCGACAGATCTTGAGGTTGTGGTGCCAGATGCGACAGAGGGCCGAACGACCGTCTTCGCAGCAGAGCACACCCGGCTCGCCAAACATGTGCTCGTATGCCGCTATTGTGGTCGCCTTCACCGGTCGTCCATCGTAGCGTCTCCAAGGCGCAGCATGGTTGCACTAAGTTTCAAGTCAGACCAGAGCTGACAGAGCTTGTCTGTAGCGGTTTACTTACCTCGAGGTTGCTGTCTTGAGAGGTCCAACCAATGTGCAGCCTGGTCCAGTCACGCACATAGTATCGACCATCTTCGAGAGCTTGACGGACGAAAGCATTATGTTTGATGTTGTTAGCTCCGGATAGAGATGCTACAACAAGGTCATGGTGGCTTGTGAAGCGAAGAGGCAGGGTGAAATCGAAGCCGTCGGCGTAGGAGTCCTGATAATGGATGTCAGCTGCATTCCGCATGAACCAAGGAAAACAAGTTGACTTGCATCTTGGCCATCATCGATGGTGTTGGCCGTTTCGCCGGTTGACTGCATGAGGTTGGACATGATGGTGCGGTGGATGGATAAGAAGGAAAGAAGGAAAAAATCTGAGAGACGCAAAACAATGCGTCGTGGACAGTCGGGGCTCGCACACTTGGAAACAACATGTGAAAGCGCTCCTCACTTGTGCCTTCCTGACTTGGAACGATTGCGCGCTTGAAGCCTTCCATCTTCCAAGTTGGCATTAACATAATCCCCCATAATCTAATGTTTCACAAGTCATGGCGACCCAGGCAGGAAAGACAGAAACAGAAAAGAAGATAGCGGCGTATCTTGGTATGATATAGTCCCCATGTCCGAGACCAAGCACTGATTGAATCGTGACAGACTTCAGCGCGCAGTTGATTCGGCGCCTTGATTCTAGAAACATCAATGCTGTCACCTTGAAAGAACTCGCGGCTCTTACTGAGCGTACATGTCCTCGCCCCCCGACTGCCAAAGCCATGGACTTCGATCGGCTGGGCACACAGATTTGGAATGCTGCGATTCATTTGAGCGACCAATCCTCACCCATGCTAAAGACATGGCCACAGCTCGAACCTCAATTGCGTGTTCTCGCCTTCTTCTTGCTGGACGCGGCTCAGAGATGCTACGTCAAACATGGCAACAAGAAATCATCCCAGAACCTCGTTCGCGTCTTCAAGACAGCCATGAAAGCAGCACGCATATGCATCAACGCAAATGCTTTGGACCTCTGTACCAGACTTTTCGAAAAGGTCGCCGATCACGTCGAGCACAAGCAAGATCCACCTCCAGAGCACAAGAAAGACAAACAAGAAAGCGAGGCCGACGAGATGCTCAAAGAGCTGACGGCCGATTACTATCTCCTCAGAGCAACCGCATCATGGAAGCAAGACAAACCGGACAGCGTTACCTTCTGGCTGGCGAGAGTTCTTCTGCTGCCCAATCGAGCTGACTTACTACGTCTGGCTGAAAAGAAAGTAGACTTGACATACGAGGTTGGCAAAGCGGCTCTCAAGAAAAAGCAATTTGACATCGCGGCCAGGTGGCTTGAACAGAGTTATTCTATCTTCGATGACATTGATCAAGAAATGCTGTCTTCTGACTTTTGCGACCTCCGTCTGGTCGTTGCGCTCGATTTTGGTATGTCTTAAGCCTCAAATACTGTTGACAAGTCGCTCACTCTGCAAAGCTCGAGCATTAGTCGGTGTTGGTGATGCCGCGTCTTTGAACAAGGCTTCAAATCTCATTGTATTGCTGGATCAGGTATGTGGTTCAAACTACTCAACAGACACCTACTTATGCCAAAAAGGAGCATGGTTACAAGACCGAAGTCTATCTTCTAAGACTGGATGCTATTTACGCTCAAGAGCCATTTGAAACCGATGAGTTCCATGGAGGTAGACCGACTCTGGAGCAACCACCACATTCCTGCGACTGTCTGACTCTATGATAGCTTTGAATCGAATCATCCGTACTGCCATTCTGTCCGAGGGCACCTTCCGATCGTGAGAGTTCTATAATATATTCTCTTACCACAACTGACGTTTATAAGGATCATGTATCAAATACAGAAGCTCAACACTTATCATCCGGCGAAGGAGGGCTCATTGAACAGAGCCAACATTGTTAACTCAAATCCCGGGCCACACTCGTATCTGGCCTGTCAGAGTCTGGATCTCTTGTTGTCAAGATTGCTCCCCGAGCTACCTGCTGCCCTGAACATGGTTGAGAAGATCGTTGTGACCAGGATTTGGATCAGCTCGCTTTCTTTGCAGGTTCACGATCATCCTTCTAGACTGGAAGCCTTATTCGAGGACATCGCCAATACAAATGGAACGAAGTTGGGTCTTGAGGCAACCCATGCCTCGCAATCTGTAAGCGATTTGTTCTGTCTAGCATGTTTCGTGATACACTAATGCTATGATCCAGCTGATCTGGAAAGCTGTCACATCTCTCCAGCAGGTGAAAAATGAGTTAGAGGCTGCAAGATGGTGTGCCCTCGCCAACCATGCCATATTTGCCAGTTCCGGAGAGATGAACAAGTCCAAGCTGCTACGGTAAGATTGGCTGGCCCCCTCTGTTATGATATGGTCTAACCTTCCTCAGCAAGATGATGACGGTCGCTATTGCCAAAGGCGATGCTGCTTATGCTCGTGAAGCTTATTATCAGATGTCTGAAGTCGGCAAAGCGTCTGTCATGACGAGATATCTCATGTTCAAGATCGCCCTGCAGGAAGGTGACGCACAATTAGGTATGTCGTGTGGGTTTTCATGCAAAGCAAGATGTATGCTGATTAATTATAGCCGAAGAGTCGCTCGAAGGAGTTCTCAAAGCCTCATCGAAAGAAACCGAGAAGTATCTTTTTGCCTGCGCACTTGAGGCACAACAGACAGGCGACAAAAGACAATTTCTCGCTACCATGAACAAAGTCTTGGAGTACCATGAACGCAACCCGTCGAGTGATGTTCGGTTGCCAGTTCTACTTCGGTTTGTGGCTCAAGGTGACATGCAATCGTATAGGTAGCTGACTGCTCTCAGCTGCATTGCCGGTGCTATCACGGCAGAGTTGAACACCAATGATATGCCCCTGGAGGCTGGTCTGACGGAGCTGTGCAAAGTCTTTGAAGCTGGTAGGACAACGAGTCCCCTCCAGATCCATGAACCATGAACCAGAGACTGACCATCACTTTGCAGCAATGAGGCATGGAAGCACTTTCAAGGATGGGAACGATAGCGACTCTCGTCTCGCGGAACTTCGATGGTTTTCTTGCCACAGCTACAACACGGCCTTGAAATATTGCTCGGACATGCACCCAGAACTTCTGATGAGGTTCATGACGGCCAGCGTTTCGGTGTGTCTCTCTGACACATCCAACTATTCAGCCTATTGACATTAAAAAGCTGATAGATCTACTCCGTAATGAGGGCGAGAAAGACGACGGTCTAATCAGTCGACTGCTCCTATGTCGCTTCCTGGCTACATCTTCCTTGATCGTCCTGGCGAGGTCAGAAGACCACATCGAGCGAGCAGTAAGCATCTGGGACGTTCCGGTCTGAAGACAGCATACTAACAGTAACAGCTTCAACTCTACATGGACGCAAGACGGCAAATTGAAGCATTCCACCATAAGTACCAAGAAGCCATACAGAGAAACTTGCTGCAGCCAGATGTCATATCAGATGTTGAGATCAAAGAATTCGAAATGATCCAATTCGACCTTGAAGCGCTTATGCGTTTGGAACAATGGAACGACCTTGATAAAACCCTCACAGTAAGTCAATCTTCGAATTGTTCAAGATGACAGACACTGATGGAATTGCCAGATGTGTCTAGATGCACGTCACTCGGACAGATTAGAAAGAGCAGCAGACTTGATCCTCCACATACATACCTATATCGCAAACTCCTGTCATACGAACCAACGCCACCAAGAAAAGATTCCCACCGTCATGGAAAAGATTATCAACACATGCTGGCGTAACAACAAAGACATCACGCGCCTCGCCCGCTGGATACGCTGTCTCTTCCAAATGACCATCACCACCGACCCCGTCATGTCTCTACGCTGTCTAGATCAAGCCCACGCGATCGCAAACAAAGCAGCTATGCAACAGATCCCTGAACCGTATCCTGTAGAAGAGCTGGAGTGGCTGGCAACAACTGCGTTTAATCATGCTGTGGATTTGTGGTTCGCTAGTGTTGATGAGGGAGATGGTCAAGACACCGCAAAAGCGTGGGCGGAGAAGGCATTGATGTTGAGTGGAGCTGTCACTATTGGGGAGGGTGCATTGCGCAAGACACTGCAGGATAAATGGATGAGATTGAGAGGAATAGGTCAGCAGTCATGAGACATGAATGACACAAGCAGTCGGGGAGATGTGGCTTTATTGCTAAATAATTGCTATGGCTGGATGATCAAAGAAAATACCTAGCTGGACAGTATCGCTACATACATTGCTCGAAGATAATATAGACGACTGTCAATCCCATGATTCATACCTAGACCACTACGGACCTGCCAAATCAAGCACACGAATCCGCAAGCATTAGAGACTGCACTCCATAAGCGAGCTCCTTCCAGCTCGGAAACACACCCTTACCAACCAGTCCATCAAAAGGCACCATGTTTCTTGGTTTAAGCTGTTTCTCCAAAGATATCACACGAGCATGTGTCGCTCTTGGTGAACAAGCGGCAAGGCGCCACTGTGATTGGAAGATCAGAACAGGAGGATCCAAGCTGATGAAACAGGAAGGACTGACCCCAGCACTTGCTTTTCCTACTAGTCGGGGATTGCAATAACGACTTTGCGTTTGCTGTTTTCTGTTTGTACAAAATAGTCATCTGTTA
>ERZ794946.200-NODE-200-length-28177-cov-4.805988_pt1 | contig 28177 bp, 22 predicted proteins | sample MGYA00433072_ERZ794946 | MGnify/ENA primary metagenome ERZ794946 (study PRJEB30137, sample SAMN04331413) | food metagenome | isolation source: Y3 must sample point D1 replicate A | place: Australia: South Australia | collected 2014 ...
TGGACAGCACAATTCCCATAACACAAACACTTACCTACCTGTCACAGTCGTCAACGGTATCATTGTTTATCGTCCCATTGGTGTTTGAAGTACCGTGCCCTGGATCATGACTCGAATTGTACTCGAACCACCATCCGAACGTCTGACCACGGACGTTGAAAAGTGATATTTGATACAAACGGTTCTCTCCAACGAATTTGAGGTGAAAACACGCGAGACTTTGTGGCTTGCGTTATTGCAGCGGAGGATTTATTGGTGGCTTGGAGAGGGAAGAAAGACGTCGCAATGCTTAGCGACCTCGTTTTTGTGTGTCCGTCGACAGAGCAGAATGACAGACTCGAGGAAATATGAGCTTCTGTTCCCTGGCTGACATTGATTCGTAGCCATGAAAAGGCAAGGTAATTCCCAACCCACGGTAAGTGCCTAGAAAGAGTGCAAACAGTGACCTCTCTCACTGGCAATTCCACCGAACTCGAAATACATTGTGCATTTTGACGTGCATTTGCTCCGAGGAGCGCTGGTGATAAGATATCTGTGTCCTCATGCCTTCGTCGGCAGCCGTGTGTGGTTTAAATCTTTTGGAACTGATCGTATTTTCCGAGATTAGCAGAATTGTCAAGATCAAGCAACCTGTCAATGAACTGACCGTCGTGCGATTCGTTGTCCATGTGGTCACGTAAGTGTCCGCCCTTGTTCGATGAGGGCAACGCTGGAGGGGAGCAACACGTCTATAATCGGATGGGACTTGGCAAGGGGATATCTCAAGAACCTTTGGTTCGTCGGTGTCTCTGACCATGACGACCCAGCTGCCAACCAGCTGTCTCTGTAGACGATAGCTTCCTCATAGAGGTGAAGTGATGCATGAGTGTCAGCTTAAAGATCCAGTTTTCTCAAAAATGTCTCCATGACTATTGTGACTTCCCGAAGTTTAGATACTTGATGCAAAGGCGTTTCTTGAGTCCGAGCCAGGTATATCTATAGTTGGTGGAATTGCTGAGTTATGTTTGTATAGCAGGCGGCGCTTTGAGTATAGCCATGATCATCGAAACATGTTGACCTTGGGATTTATGGACAACAACGTTGAACTTGCGTCTTGGACCTATTTCGCATGACCAGAGTTGTTCTTGTTAGCCATGAACCAGACGCATCGATATATTCTAGTTACGGAGAAGGCTTGTCGTCAAGCTTGGGCAAAGAATTCCAAGGCGAAGTAGAAGACGAATCAGCAGGCTCGAAGTTCTCGGTGGAACGAGGGTGAAAGCAGCTGCGTTGTAAAGCTCTCTACAATTGCAGCTAGTGTTTACACGTCTCTCACTTCCAAACTTCGACTCTCGCAACAACACTTACCTCTTGCCCAAAGTCACCACGCCGTGATTGAACCAAACATGACGCTTACAACAAGAACAGACTGGGCCGCACGCGTGAGAGCCGCCATGGAGCTCTTCAACGAGGAGCGCTATAACCTCTGTGAGGTTGAAGTGCGCGCTCTGCTCGCGTATCCGGAGCTACCACAATACTACCGTGTACAGTGTCTGGTCATCCTCGCCACATGCGTCGAAAACTGGTCGGAGGGCAAGGTAAGTGGATCAAGCCATTAACAAGTATCCTCTAACACGCGTACAGCAACATCAAGAATGTGCAGAGAACATGTGGTCGCACATGCGTTTTGTCTGGCCTGTTGAGACTGCCGGCGAGCGAAAGAATCACGCATTCCTCCAACTCAGAGGCATGCTTGACGATCTGAAGGAAGACATGGAAGCAACCAAACCCGCCAGCCAATGCGAGGTCCGTTTCAAGAAGTCTGAAGTCGAATTCGTAGACAACGAGGAAGATATGTCGGGCGGACCTACCGAGAACGACCAAGAGATTGTGAAGAAGGAGGAGAAAGACGACACCCAGAGAGAGGAAAGCGGCCTCTTCCGACAGGACCACAGCGAAGACTTTCAAGACACTAAGTCGAAGCAGTCAGACAATCATGGATCTGACGAGGACAGCACATCCTCTGTTTTCAGACCACAAAACATGAAACAGTCTGACAAAGCATCCGACACCAGCGATTATGGCTCCATTAAGAACCATGTGTTGTCCTCGTCCAGGATCGACCAGCCCAAAGAGGAGAAAAGTGTTTCGGCAAACGACGATGCCGCCTCATCCAGATCTCCTACCAAGAGTAATCGCCACATCCCGCTCGAGCGGTTCTTGACATCCTCTACCACCGCTGGCCTGGGATGTGTCACTGACCAAGCTATGCCAAGATCCCCTTCCTCATTCTCGATGGCCCCTTTCATGCCAGAGCTTACAGAAAAGACCGAGAGCTCGACCAGCAATTCTTGGGGAGGCTCTCTGGGGAGCAAGCTCAAGGAGAAGACTTATTGGCGATTCTTCAAAAAAATGAGCGGCCGCAGTAAGAGGGGTTCGAATGCCGAGAAGTAACGGATGTCGCCAGAATGCTTAGGAAATAAGGGACCGAGCAGTCAGTCGTTGGGAAGATGATGTGTTAGGAGCGGAATGGTGGCTCCCAAATACGATGGAAATCATCGTTGTCTAGGCGTTCATAGCAATGAGATGTGGTTGAGGAATAGTGGTCGGACCTAGAGTCAGATTCTATAACTGTCCCAACACAAGAATTGTCCATCAAGTTGAAGAATGCAGATCTACAGGCCCCGATGGAGCTCGAGAGCAGAGTGTGACGTGGCTTTTCAAAGACCATCAAGGCATGTTGTTGAAGTTTGCACATTGGTGGACGAGGGAGTCGAGATGTGGTTGGAAATTGACGCATGGGCCAGCATCCGACTGATGACGTTCATTGCTTCTTGCTGGGGTTCAGCTTCCAAGCAGCTTCCTACCTCCCCGTGTGCAACATTTTGTCACATCAACTCTCTTGCCGTAGGGATACACGATGAAAACCTGCCCGGATGCACGATAATCTTGAGTAGAATCGCTTCATCCACAGAGGGCGACTCCCAAAAGCTCTCTCTTTGGACCTAGCATCGATATCAAAAATGATTGTACATCTCTACATCTGTACGCGTGACAAAGTTTAGCACACGGGGAGGTAATATACCTTTCCAGAATTCAAAAAAAAAACCGGTGGTGTCTCCGAAGTTGTCAAATAATCTGGCCCACCGCACTCACGAAGTGTGGTGGTGTCAAGTATGCGTGCGATCCAAGACGCCGAGAAGTTTCTTGTATTTTGATAGATAAATACTCGTTAGAAATTGTCATTAAGATAGATAAGCGTCCGTCGAGAAACATTGACCTAACGAACTTGCTGTCAGGTTACCTTACTGTTGTGCAGAGCACGTTGGCCCAACGACCGACGACATCGATTCATTCATCCATCAGAATGCATCAAAAACTTTGAGCTTAAGGAAAGGTCCGCTGAAGGCTCGAAAGTACCATCCTCTCACTGGACAAATACAGCCCGATGAAGAAGTGAAAGCCGACAAGGCAGAAGACAAAATCAACACTTGAGAATGTGATGGATTGTAGGAAGAGTTTTGTGAACAAAGATTTTTGTAGATTGCAGTAAAATCAAGAAAGAATCAGAAATTCAGACAAACAACCACCAAACCGCCAGACTCGTCCCCTGTATCTCCTTCGCAAAAGAGATCAAACAGCAGCGTAAATCAGAAAGAGACTATTTCTTGTCATCATTTACAGCTCCCCATCAGTCCAGTCCTGTGTAAAAGGTACCCAATATATTATAATAAGAGAGTAGTGTTACTCCAGGATGGTCATCAGCCAGAAAGGCCAGATTTTTTTGTTCTTTTTGTCGTGTTTTATGTTGATTAGTATAATATCGAATCATTGTCGGACCTCAGAAAAAGGTGAAAATGCTTAGAGGAGGACGGCGGCACCGGCAACGAAGGCGGCGAAACCCATACCGGCCTTGACAGAGTCAGCGGCACCGGTGTAGACGGCCATGGTGGAGCCGGTCTTGGAGCCAGTGGCGGTGCCAGTGGGGCAGTTTCCGTTGCAGGCAGTGACAGTGGAGGTAACACCGTTGCCGTTGTTGCCACCGTTGTTCATGTTGGCAGTGGGCTTGGCGCACGAGGTGCAGACGGTGGTGGTGAGCTGCCGGATGTCAGTTTGCTGTCGTTGAGATCGAGATAAGTAAATCTGGAACTTACAACAGTGGCAGTGGGAACAGGGCTGTTAACTACGACAGTCTGGACAGGGACCATGGAGCCGGAAGAAGGAGCGTACTGGGTGACGGTGATGGGGGTAGCGGCACATCCACAGGCAACAGCAGAGGCAGGGATGGTAACGGCAGAGGGGCAAACGTAAACTTGCAATGTGGTCAGCAGCTGATATGATAAAGAGGTATGAGGAAAACTTACCGGTGGTGCTAACGGGGACAACCTGGGTGATGACGGCGGAGGCCTGACCGCTCTTGAGGGGGCAGTTGGTGACGGTAGGAGCGCACGAAGAGATGGTAACAACCTGGGTGCTGAAGATGGTGGAGGTAGCAACACCGCCGGAGGGAACGACGGAACCAGTGGGGTTGGTCAGGACGGCGAAGTCAATGCCGGCAGCAGCAACCTCAGCGCCGACCTCAGAGTAGAGGGTGCAAGTGCGGGCAGCAGTGTCGAAAGCGGTACCAACACAGCTGGTGGTGGCCTCGCAGACGTTGATGCAGTCACCGAGAGAGGTGTAGACGGCACGCTTGGCGACGGCGACAGTGCCGTTACCGACCTGGAGGATGGTGCCGAAGTGGGTAACACCGCACTGGATGAGGTAGTCACCGACAAGGGCGCCGTTAAGGCCAGGGCAGTAGGCAGACTCGGCGAGAGCGGGGAGAGTAGCCATGCCACCAGCGGAGGAGGTTCTGGAAGCAGCACCGGAAGAGGTGGCGTTGGTCTTGACAGAGGGAGCGGCAGACGAGCTGACGTTCTGGTACTGGGGGATGGCCTGGGCAATGCCGGCGGAGAAGGCCATGGCGGCGACGATGTTGTTGAAGGAAGGCATTTTTGTTGGTTTGAGGGGGGTAATAATTAGGATATTATTGGTAGCGAGTGTTGTGTTGCTGAATGAATGGACGGCTGAAGCCTGATTATTATAATATTAGGTGACTGGAGAGGCTGGTGAGGAGCTGTTGTCTTTCTGATTTGCTGTGATGATGAAAAAGAATTGGATGGCTGGGAGGTGATAGTACCTTATATACAGCTTTTTCCTCCTTTGGGGAGGCAACTTTCCCTCCACGTACTCTATTGCCTTTGCTGTCAACGGTGCAGTTGCCTCTGTTAGAGCAATCTCCTCCCTACCGGGCAGCAACGCCGTTGACTTGCTCATCTTGCAACGATAGCATGAAAACAAGCATATCCATAGCAGGCTAGACGGTTGAACTCTCGCGTGCTGTGGATTGATGGTGTCAAAGGGTGAAAGGATTGACCTTCCCCCATGATGCCAAACATCGGAGACGTTGAAGTGACGGCCAATCCGGGATGAGTTCTCCTGACGCTAAACGAAGCGAGACGTTGGAGTGCCTGGTGACTGGTGCATCAGCATCCATCTGGTTTCGAAGGATGGAGATTTGCAGACGTTTCTTTGTTTCTGTTGTAAACACACATCTGACTACACTTCATGAATGTTGTGGTTGTAGAAAATGCCCATATCAAAGTCTGCATGGCGGACTGGATAGCGCAAGACCTACAGTAACGTGGAGAACCCTCGTCTTGGCTCGAGCACACCCCCAACTCGTCCAGAGGCTCTTCATAGCTGCAACGGTCTAATATCATACAAACATGCAACCGTTGCGTTCCATCAGGGCCAGCACTGCGAGTTTCTTGCTTCGGCAAGCGCGGAGGGACAATGCGCGCCGTCGTTCTTGTTTCCGCTCAAGCTATCCTGGCCGATGCACTATTGCAGCACGAGAAGCATCTTCAACATGCATCATGACATCTTTGACGGCCTGTCGAGTCGCGATCATCTCCCTGGACGCTCATAATATTTGGTTGTTGACTCGACGTTCATGCGGGGGAAAGGGGAACGAGGTGTCTAGTCTCTGAACCGTGAAGGGAGAGGATTCGCATTGACCCACAGCTTGGCTCTGGGCCGTCAAACAGTCACTTGATTCTCGACCATTCGACACTCGTTCATTTCCGAGCCAACTTGTGACCTCGAAGGATGTACCATCAAGGGCCGCGACGGTTGTCCATGGATACGAGAATCGCATCCTATGCTCTCATCAGGAGGAGGCGAGGACGACGACGACGACGACAAAATTTCCGTCTGTATGACCCACCCGGTGACTCTTCTCTTCACGAAACCCTATGACTGCATATGGAAGCAAGACCAATACTAGGTAAAACGCATACCACCAGTCTTATTTGTTTGACCATGTGTCAAACAAGCAAACCCTGTTGTTCTATCAGCAAGCCACCTGCTCGGCCTTGACCGGCAAGCCACCGGTTAATTGACCGTGCCGACAGTTCAACCTTCAATGACATTGTACACGAGACCAGTGTTATCTCAGCTTTGACACACGACTGATTATGAACTCATAGTATGGGCCTTTGTAATTCTCTTGGGGCATCAACTTAGGCTGGAAGATAGGAAGCGCAAAGCCACCGGCAACGCCACTCCAGACTGATAGATGCTACACGGTAATGCAACTTTTGAAATACATATGAATAGTTGAAGAACAGAACGTGACTGAGTCGGGAATGATTGGGAAAAATAGAGTGTGATGTAATGGTTGGTAATAACAGCAGAAGCCTACTGGCCTGTATCGCAGAGGCATGGTATCATGAAAAGCAAATGAACAAAACACGGCAGTCCACCTCATCCGGCGCACAAGCTCTGGCCAAGGCTTATGTCTATGCAGACGGGATGGTTTGCCGTTGCAGCTGCCAACTCCTCCTGCACATACCGCATAACCTCTGTACAACCTGCGTCGTACCATTCGAGTCCTCGTCACGGATGAAAGTCATAGCAACTGCGAGCTTTGCAATGGGGTCGTCTGGCTCTGCACTTTTAGATACAAGCGTTTTGCCCTCATTGTAGTCAACCATACGACCGCCGAAATGACGGGCGATTGCCATTGAATATAGAACATCGCGGTTCTCAAGCATGGACAATATGTTGCGCATAGCAGCAAGAGCCGCAGCAATCTGCTGGGCGGCGTCAGGGGAGATGACATCGTCATGGATACTGACGAAGCGGCCCAATTGGTGCCAGAAAGCATCTTGCAGATATTGGGTGTATTGTTCGACAAGTTTTGGGTCTGGAGGGCTTGCTGGAGGTGATGCGGGAACCATGTTGGAATCCAGGAAAGTGCCACATAGTAGGTTTTCTACTATGGCCAGCCGTTGCAAAAGAACAACAATGTATTGAGGGGGCGGGTTTGAGGGGAAAGCACGAGGGAGGCAGCCGAGTTGCCATATAAGGCGAGCCTCGAGAGAGGTCAGGCCGTGAGTGTTGGTACCATTCTGGCCCTGGCGGAAACGCTCAACGCAGTGTGAAAAGTAATGCAGCAAGTCATGGTTCGCCAGGAGTTGATTAAAACCGTGATCCGTGTACCAGGTAGTCTCGAAGAAGCGATCCAGTCCAATGGCATACTCTGCAAGGTACATACCGCGAATCATGTCAATCTCATGCGCGGGAAGAGGATTCGAGCCGTGTGGCGGGAACGCCGGTGGGACGTTGTCAAGGCTGTACAATGAGTCCATATTTACAAGGCGTACTGAGGCATGTTAGCAAACTGAAAGCAGTGTCCGAGTACGATGCAAGGTACCATTTCGTTGAGGGTGTAGACTGGTAGTGTATTCTTCCGCTGGCGGCGGTGGCTGTACAGGTGGTGGAGCAATTGCCGAGTTGACAGGACCCAGAGCAGGATCAATTTGTGGACCAAAGTCGACTGATGGTTGCATGGCCGTAGCAGGGGAATAACCTGCGCTGGCAGCGGGCATATATCCCTGCGGAACATTTGAATAACGCTGGGGCTCGGGTCCCATTTGTGTCTCTTGCTTGACCTGATGTTGTTGTTGGTGTTGGTGCTGTTGCTGCTGAGGAGGAGGCTGCTGCTGGTGTTGTTGGGGTTGCGGCGGAGGGAAAGTTCCCGGAGCAGGTTGTATCGTCTGCGGCGATGACTGGGATTTGAAGATAGGGTCATATCCCAGACATTCTCGCTTGCTCTTCTGACAGTTGCGACAATGGGGATGAGCTTCATCACATTTTATTCGGCGCTTCCGGCATGTCAGACAACCGGTTTTTGTTCGGCGCTTGATCTCCTTCTTGTGACGGGTTCCTGGTAACTGGTTTGTGTTCATGTGCGGAGCTCCAAGCGGCATCTGGTAGCCCATATGTGGAGCATAGCCATTGACAGGTCCGCCATTGGTCTGCATGCCAGGCAGACCTTGTTGCATACCTGCTTCAGAAGGATATGTGTAATTCGGCGGCGGAGGCGCATGGCCATGCGGAGGGTATTGTGTGGGTGTGCCATTGGTGTTATGCGCCGGAGGTGGGTGAGGGTGGTGTTGCGGTGGTGGGGGTTGGTGATGTTGGTGTTGATGTTGCGGGATGTGGCCATTCTGAGCATGCACTGGCGCTGAAGCATGAGCAGGAGCTGGAGCAGGAGCTGGAGCAGGAGCTGGAGCAGGAGCTGGAGCAGCAATGGGAGCCGGAGTATGCGCCGGCGGTTGGTGTTGAAAGTTCATGGGTGGCAGAGTGGGAGTCGACTGCTGCGAGAGGTAACTTTGCGCCGGGTCAGACGCGCCCGACGCGTCCTGCGCTAGCACGGCCGAAGGATGACTGTCTTCTTGCTGCTGGCTTTGTTGATGCTCCGACGCGTTGACCGGGCGTGTCGGCAGCGATTCAACGTGGTTATCGCTGGTATGCGGCGTCGATGTGTGGTCGCGTTCCGGATGCGCGTCGTCTTTGGCCGGCGGCGGCGGCGGTGGTGGTAGCGACGGATGTGACTGCAAGTGCAGCACGGGATCCGTGTGGTGGTCGTCTCCCCTGTCCATCTCTCCTCAATTCCTCCCTCGAGGGCTACCTACGCCTCCAATCAACTCAGCCGAGCCGAATCTATTCAACAATCAATCAACAAGGCGCACGTCAGTTGCGCCGCAAGCCTCGGGCCAATGATGCGGCTTGGCAGGTTGCTCGCTTAACACGAAAGACAGCTGCTCGACCAAGGACTTTGGGGGAGGAAGCGGCGATGGTCAAAAGGATGGGAGTAAGCGAGCCTTCCAGAAGGGAGAAGCGAGACGCGACAAGTCCCGCTTTTTGCTCTCTGAAAGCCTCCTGCCATCAAGCTGCACATTAAGCCTTGGCATCAGATGCCATTCGACTCACCCCTCATCTGGCAGACACCTCTCACCGTCTACATGCCCGTGTACATATCTGCATCTATTCAATCTAGCATGCAGCATGTTTTTTACCTGGGTCCAGTGCCGCGTCCGTTAGCTGTCAACGATGGCGATGCCCAAATCTAGCCATCTCTTGCGTTAGCTAATCACCCAAATGTGCCACACGAGCTGCCGTGTCACCATCCTGTCAGAATGCACTTTCCGCCTGTTCTTGCGCTTGTAGCTGTACGAGAGAACCAGCGGATTGTCCCATCGTTCATTTTGCCGGTCAGACAATCATGTTACCAGTATGACCCTGGCCTTGAGTTGACCACATTCTCAACCTTTTCTCCTTATCCTAGTCCAGTCCGCTCGTGCCAGGTGCAGTTGGCATCCCGTCTCCAGTCTTAGTGATGTAATCACGTTGCACATCTGACAAGGCAGTGGCAGCTTTTGATCCAGCTCCTCTGTACGCAACAAGAAAGTTCTCCATCAAGGTCATCTCACAGCAAAGACTATGCAACACCTCTGGACGACATGTGGTATAACAAGAAACCATAATTTGCTACAGATGTGTTATTGAACTGCGTGCGACACTCAGCGATCAGTATCTCGACATTCAATGATACCGCATACATCTCGTCCGTCGTTGCTCTACATACATCGGCCAACCACGCTACTACCCTAGATATCGATGGTTCGCGTGTACAAGACGTCTCTAATACGGAAGCAGTCCAGCTTGATGACCACAAGACCACTGCTTTGGGCTAGGTGGGCGATGAGTAGCACCACATGGGGGTTCTTCAAAATAGTCAACACGTCTACAAGGATCTCGGTCAACATGGCCGTGATGCGATTGAGGGGCTTCTTCCGAAGACAAGGACGAGAGAACACGCCCGCCTCGTGCACAGAGAGCCATACACTTGATCCTCGATTTCGTCGCCGCGGCAGGAACAATCGAATATACAATATGCAATATGCCTTTCGCCATGATTCATTAAGATATTTGTATGCAAACATGTAACCAGTATGCGACCATCTAGCATCAACAAATTCTTCCTCTACCTTCCTTTCTTATCTTTCCAACCGATTCTTCTCCTCTAGACCAAATAGGATGTATATCTCGAAAGGAGAGCTCTTTTTGTCTACTCTTTCTCAGTATCAGTTTGACTGTTTTGTGCCCCCTCTTCGGCATGCGTCGACAACGCTCTGACTGTGGCAGGTGTTTCAGGCAAGTTGACCGTCGATGGGCTCACAGCCTGAGAAGCGCTCTCCTGAACAGTCAAAGGACTGATAGGATCAGCCTCGCTACTGCTGTTGATGGAGTTTTTGCCCTTGCTCTTGTTCTTCCCTTTGCCCTTCTTAGGGCTCTTAGCTCTCTCGCTCGAACCTCCCATTCTGCTGATAGGCGTCTTAGGCCTGGAAAGCGCGCCGGCGTCCGATGACGCCGGAACCACCAAGGATGATCTAGAGTTGAGCATGCCCGCTTCACTGGTTCCACGCGAGGTATGTGCGAGATCGCGTACCTCGCGCAGAATCTCTCTGAAGCCCTCCTCGAGCGTGTTCATGCGGGTCAGCATGATTCTGCCCACCATGCCCTTTTCCTCCTCTTGACTACGACGCCGCTGCTCCTGGCGACGTCGTTCCTTGTCCAAAGCCACCTCGCGTTCGCGAAGCATTTGTTCGCTAAAGCTGGCCGGAATGCTAGGTTGGTAGCCTGGGGACAGGGGCTCTGGAGTCAAATCACGACGGTGGTCGCCAAAGTCGGATGCCAAGTCAAGGGCAAGAGCGTTGAAAGATGGCTGTCTGTTTGCGCGACGTGTCGAGTCACCGAATCGGTCGAAGCGAATGTTTGGAGCCGTGTATTGCGAAAGCCGGTTGGGCATGTTAGGACGAGGGCGGCTAGGGTTACTCGAGCGTGGCGTCTTACGACCACTCGATTGGGGCGCTGACTGAGGCAATGGCGTCGAGCCACCGCTGTTTTGTTTTGCTGTGGTGGGTCGAGATGGTTTCGGGCCATGCTCTGAGGCCGAAGAGTTGTATCCCTGCTCCAAGATAGGCGAAAAAACCATGGTACTGTGCGATACGGTACGTTGGTGAGGCTCACGTTTGTGCTCTCCGCTCATAAGGCGTGCTCTTGTAGCATTGGGCACCGAACTTGCTGTCTGGAAGTCTGCTCCCTCAAAGTAGTCCTTTGCTGTAGGCTTGGCGGGGGAGGGGTCTTTCCTTTCAACCAGATCCGGTGTTCCTGTCGGCGTCCTATCGTAGCCAGTGGCCGTAACGTTGTCGCCATCGTTGGTCAGAAGTTCATCATCGCCATCTGCGTCAGTTTCCTGGGGCATGTCCTCACGCTCCAGGTCCAGATCCGTCTCTTCCTCAATACGCATTGGTGTTGGCCTGGGGAAGATCGTAGAAGCAAGATCCTCAGGATCAGATACAACAGACCTGGAAGCTGTGGAGAAGTCGCGCTTGACCGTAGCGAACCTGTTGGCAGATGTCTGCGCACGTCTCATGCCGGGCCTACGATTCTCCAATCTCTCCAAAACAGAGCGTGGCTGTTCCATAGGAGGGCTAGCACCCCCCTCGTCACCCATATCCTGCATCCAGTTGTCAACGACAGTCGCTTTCCGTTGGTCAGGATTAGAGTGCTGAGAAATAGTCCGTGTTGTCATGTCGAAAGGTCGGCGGAAAACCTCTTCTAGAGCGCGATCCTTGTGGAACGAGACAATGGATGGTTCGCGGAGGCGAGTACCGGGACTGAAGGGACCAGCGTTTTTCATGGTGAAAGCCGGAAGGCGACCCCTGCTAGGAGCTTTCTGCTCGACCAGGTCCATAGGCGTGTACGCATTGCGCATCAGGAACAAACGCTCATACGTGAAGATGGTGAAGAGCATCGGAAGATGTGTAATCTTGATGATGGTCCGGTTGAATCTCACGAATTTGCGGAAGGGAATGAGGTAGCGCAATGGTGATGCAACCCAGCCGAACAGATTCGTAGGTGGAATGTACGAGAAGAGAGCATCCGACTTGACCATGGAGATAGTATTGACAGCAAACAAGAACTGATGCTCCTCATTCGCGTTTTGAACAATCGCCATGAAAGAGTTGGTCAGAACTGTGATGAGGATGGTAACGATGAGGAAGTGACAGAGGAACAGGAAGCCAACCAAAACGGCTTTTCCTAGTAGATTGTACTTAGGCCATAGATCCCAAGCGGCAGGGGTAAAACCCATGGTTAATTGGAACCTGTTCCTGTCAGAAATTGCAATCGTGTTTCATAACGTACAACTTACAGAGCATAAGCGACCTTGGAGGCCTCAGCCTTCTCCTCGCTGAAAGACAAGGTAAAGGCAACGAAGAAACCACTACAGGCAATAACGATGAGTACTAGAATGGCAATCATGTCTTGAACCATAAGGCGGAAGGCAATGAGTAACTGAGAAAAGTACTTGTAATGATCCAGGACGTTGAATGCACGCGGGAAGAGAAGCACGGCAGTAGATGCCAGGACATCGTAAGCCAAATGCGCAGTATAATGCTTGCGTGCAGCAGGTATCAGAATACCGTAAAGGCGCAGTACATAGTAGGCGAAGAAGCAGATCAAGATACCCAGGTCAAAGGCGTTCCACACACTCATGATGTAGAGACCAAAGCCTTGCTCTGAGAAACCTACAAGCTCGTCAAGCATGTATCCAGCACTCCAAAACCAGAAGATAATCTCAAGTGGAGTAATCTCAGTAGAGCGGTCGACCAGGACAGCCAAGAACAAACCCAGCATGACGGCGAAAGAAAGGGTAGAAAAGAGCTGTCTGTAGCGAGGTACTCTCAAGCGAGATAGCTTGAAGAGAGAAGCATCTTTGGGGTTATAGAGAGTGACGCTTCGTCTGATGTTAGGTTGTGAGTTGTTGACGGGGGCGGGTTGAGGGGCAGGGTTGTTGGCAATTGTACCATAACCATTACGGCCCCTGGTTGGCGGAGGCGTAGGCGGCTTGCGGTGAAGATTGTCGGCGGCCGAGTGGAAGACGATGCTGCCTGCCCAAATGGCTTCAAGCTGCTGTACAACCAGTGGATGGGCGAGGAAACGCTTGGCCTGAGCCCGAATGGCAATCTCTACAGTCGAGATACGCGCATTCCTGTTGTTCTGTCTCAGCTGGACGACTCCCTCAGTAGCGTCCAGTCCTTCAAGAGGGTTGAAGTCGTAGCTCAGCGCATCGATCAACTCGCGAAGGGAAAACTCCTTTAACAAGCGGATGGCCAGCAGCTCCGACACCATAGCCCTGGTCTTGCTCACACCAGCGTTTCCCGCATCTTGCTGTGCCTCTTTCTGGAACTGCAAGCAGTTCGCAATGAGAGCGCATATCGTCGCTCGGTTGAAGTGGTCCTTGAGGATTTGCGACTGGATGGGTTTGACCAGGAATTGAGACACTTGTGGCGATCGTAGTTGGTCCCATGTAAGAGTCGTCTCGCACTTCTGCACTATCAGTATGCGACACGAGTGGGTTATGTTGTACAGGGGCAGCTTGTCTGTTTCCCGAGATTAGCGCCTGTGCCCCCAAAGCAAGTCGTCCTCACTCACCCAAATGCGCCGCCGAGAAGATGGGCAGCAGCGGTGTGTCCAAGTCGTCTTCGCCGCCGTCATCCTCGTCATAATCATCCGCGTCCTCATTGTCGTCAATCCGGTCATAGTCGTTTCGTACGGCTAGAGGCGAACTGTTAAAGGGGCTCGAAAAGGGCGACTTGTCGGCGCGCCTCTTGCGAGGCCTTAGGAGCGTCGACAGCATGACGGCCGCCTGTCGAGAGGAAGAGCCTTGGGAGGGTAACAAGGAGCAAGAGGACGGCTCAGAATGCAGACATTAGAAATAGTATGCGCTACTTAGTCACGAGCGAAAGGACCATGAGCCATGGCAGCACTGCGGGGGGATAGTCTCGCCAACTTGTGGCAGCGGTGAAGCAACGGCGGGAGGCCTGGCACTGTATCTAGAGTACCTTGGAGGCTGGCACGTCGATCGATTCTTCACCACATTCTCATGACCACCTGGCTGCAAAATGTCGCAATGCTAGACAGATCCAAGCCATTTCTTGCGATGTCTTTCGTTCGACTTTCCCCACCATCTCAAGCCGCCGCACTCGACCAGCTGCTCTGCATCCAATCAATTGAGGCACGGGCCACTATCTTCATGCATCTAATCAAACGAATTGCGCAACGGCGTCATGCACCCGTAGTCTGGGAGTGCCTTGTCGGGATCGTCATTCCTTTTTGAGACTCTTGTATCCTGTGTGTTGCTTTGACAGACTGCGACATGGCAAAGGGAAGGTAGAGCCAGCCAGGTTGAAAAGTCTGCCAACGCCGACCTTCCAAAAGTTTTTCCTTGAAACAATTTTGACAAAAGTAAACAAAAACACGGTCAAACTTTCCCGTTTCGCCTTGAACCCGCCTGGAGGCTGAAACTCGCAATCCGGGGTCTGGTCTCGCTCGCTCGGCATTTCCCGACCGAGGCCTCTCTGTTTAGCGAACTTGGATGGTCGGCATCATGCAATGCTGATGTTGATACGTATGAACTTTGTCTACCTTGTATGTAGATTATACTACAGTCCTGCATGCTCTGGGACTGGGCTGACTAGCTTTCCCTTGGTGACGGCTTCCCTCACATTTCCAATCGTCCACTCTTCCATTCTGGTCTGTGTCTCTACACACCAGGTACCCATGTGCGGCACTAAGACGCAGTTGGGATTGCGGATAAGACCGTCGTGCACTTTGGGCTCCTCCTCGAAGACATCGAGACCACAGGAAGCCACATGACCGGAGTCTAGAGCCTTGACAAGTGCATCTTCGTCCATGACTGGTCCACGAGCTGTGTTGACTATGACAACACCTTTCTTCATCTTCTTGAACTCAGCAGTCGAGATGATGTGGCGAGTCTTGGGCTGTTCTCAGTGTTAGCATCTCATCCCTAGCATCGCCTTCACCAGGGATTGAAACTCACGTTCAAAGGGAGGTTCAAGCTCAAAACATCAGATCTCTCCAACAGCTCGTCAAAGCTCACATACTCAGCTCCAGCGGCATCTTCCTCGCTGAGTCTTCTTCTGTTATGATAGATAGCCTTCATACCAAAGACATCCATCTTGACCTTCAAATTTCTGCCAATACCGCCCATACCCAGGATACCCAAGGTCTTGCCCTGAGGGTCATGGCCAAGGGCAGGAGGAGGAGATCCCTTCCACTTACCCTCACGCAAAGCTTGCATAGAAGGGTTGAGATTGCGCAGAGCACCCAGAATAAGGAAGACAGCAGTATCAGCAGTGCTGTCATCGGCGATAGTAGGAATGTTGGAAACAAGTAGAGGAGGGTCTCTAGCAGCGCAGGCCTGTGCATCTACTTGATCATATCCAGCACCATTGTGTGCTAGAAACTTCCAGTTCTTGGGTGTAGCTTGCACTAATTCTTCGTCGAAGATGCCCGTGATGCTGACAGAGGGGAAAGTCCTGTACGCGGCGACTACATCATCGAAGCGGCCGCTCTTGCACTCGGCGATGAATTCTTCTCTGTTTGTGGCATTCGGAGTGATTATTTCTGCAACTTCGGACAGTTGTTCCCACTTTTCGTGCGCGCTGTTTGGGTATTAGTTGTGTACACCACTGTGACTTGAGGGCTGCAGTACAGAACAATTTCACCGAGCTGAAGGACCTTAGGCTTAGACATGATTTTGTTTTTGAAATAGGTTTGGTGTTACTAGATCGAAGTGTTGGAGCAGTCTGCTATTATGACTGATTGCTCATACCGACGTCGCCGATACCGCCGGTTGATAGCGAGCGGAGTGAAGTGCGGAGAGATAGATTGGTGATCAGTCCAAAGGATAAGTGAGTATATTTTATGATCTAATATGTGATGCTTTACGTCCGGAATAAATTTGTCTAGATTACCTTGGACTTGCAGAACCAGCTTGCAAGTCATCAAGATAATTATTTGTATTGACTTGCTCAATCATCAGGCCGGCTAAACAGACGCTGCGGATTTCTTGGTGTGCAAATTGTGGAGAAAGCTTCGAATCCTGGAGTCACCAGAAACCGAATCTGTTTCGGTCTCAGTTGACCCGAGTGCACGAAACTGACCGTGTCACAACATCCTTACCATGTACTTGATTTCGTGACATCGACTCTCTCTCTCGTCGCACCGCCACAAAGTAATGCATCCACCAGGTTGTGCGATGGTTTTGAGTATGACCACGTCATTCGTAGGGAGTGCCTATTTGGCGTTCGCTCTTCGGGTTTAGACAACATCATGCAAGGCCCTCCAGCTGCATGTCTTTCTTGAAAAAGCATCCAGCACTGTAACTCAAAGTTGGGTATATCTGGTGATCCACCTTGATGTTGTCTGCGTCGAAGAGAATTCAAGTCGTCAGAGCATTATTCAGTAGTCATCGGCAGTTGCGAAAGGACTGGTCATCATGAATTGATGATCTTGAGGACGTCAGATACACTTCTGAAGTTGCATAGAGCAACACTAACGCTTACCTTGATCTGTCATGCTGTTGGGCTGTTTCAGAAGGTCCACAACCTCCTGACCGTCCTGTGCTGCCATCGTAGATCGATGACTGTCACTGTTGAGAGCGTTACTTGATCCATTTGTCTGAAAGTGCTCTGTTAGAACCGAGCTGAAACACAGAATTAGTTGGACTGTTGGCCTGGGCTTACCGGAACCATTTTGTCGCCCTCGACTCTGACTTCTCGATCCGCGAGTTGTCTCATAAGTCCAAGGAAGGCACTGTTTTTGAACTTAGACGATTGATTATCGGAAACACGTTCGAGCAGATTGGCTGCAGTCTGTGCCAGCTCGTCATCGTTTTGACGATCCAGGTCCCGCTGTTCTTGACGTTCCTGTTCTGTCTGTTGACTTGGTACGTCTTCCAAGGACTGCTCGTCCAATGATTGCTCATGTAGATCGCCTGACCTGCCATAAAGCTCACCCGAAGGCTGGATAGCACCATCCTGAGTGTGTTCTTGTCCTTGTGCTAGCGAAGCATTGAGCCAGTGTCGTTTTGCATTTTGCTGCTCCAAGAGTCGTAGTTGATGTTGATAGTCTTCAAGCGCGTGACTGTCACCTATCGATTGCTTCTGTAGAGAATCCTGAAAAGATTGCTGTGGTGCATCAGAAGCTTCCAAGGCCTCAAGGGTCTCTGGAAGTGACAAAACGCGTTCCATCATATCAAACAGCATGGCTTCACGCCCCTGTTTTAGCGGCATAGAAGTCGACGAGAGGGCCGGTCGCTCAGAGTAAAGCTCATGCTCCAAATCCAGCACCCTACTCAACGCCTGTGAGGTTGGATCTGATATGACGTGTCGCTGAAAAGTTCCCGTTAGGAGATTTGCAGACTTCTGCGTGATATTCTGGGCAGTCATGGAATCCTGGTCTCGGAAGAACTGGCCAAGCCAGTGGGCGTTATCGGCAGTACGGGGCGAGTCTGTGGGATTGAGATGGTTTGACTCGGTTCTCTGCCAAAGCAGGTCGGCATAAGAGGCTAGCAGGCGCTCAGTAGTCGCGTCTATGTTCAGACGAGTGTTCTCGGTCTGTTGAGCAAGAGCATCGAGCATTTCATGTAGGGCAGGCTCGTACCCATAGCGCTGAGCGAACAAGGTGCGCTTGGGATCATTCAGAGCGGACAACAGAGGGCGGAAGAGCATAGCCTGAATAGGATCCATGGACCGAGGATGCTGTATGAGTGCGGCGACAACCTTTGCAGCTTTATGGAGCGATTCGTCCGTATTTGTTACCAAAGCATCGGCCAAAGCCAGACGGAACAGAGGAAGGTGTGGATATAAGTCTGGAGCGAAGGGCTCGAAGTTGAAGTCCTCCAACTGGTCGTTGTCTTGCATAGTAGCATCTTGATCCATAGAAGCATCTTGTAGAGCAGCGTCAAAAGCCGCCTCAAAAGCAGCTTCATCAAATTGATCTTGAGGGAGGCCTTGCTGTTGCTGAGTGTATTGAGATTGCGAAGCGTACTGCGGAGTGGCGTGCATGGAATTGAAGGCCAGAGGAGATTGGAAGCGGGCAGAAGGGAACTGCATTTGGGAAGCAGGTGCGTGTAGAGGAGCAGAGGGCTGTGCATGTTGGCCAAAATGATTGTGCCATGCTTGAGGGGCAGCTTGAGGTAGTGCTTGTTGTGGAGAGGTAATACTCAGTCGTTGGAAATCTCGAGTCCACGCAGTTGGCGGAGCAGAGGAGGCTGCTTGAAGTGGTGTTTGCGAGTGCAAGTTCGAGAAGGATGAAGAAGACCAAGACGGTCCAGCGAAAGCAGGTCCGGGTCCAAGTGCGTGCCCATTCTGGAAGGCTTCGAACTCTGGGTCGAGTGATGCGACGTTGGGATCGTGTGAGCGAAAGCCCTAGAGACACGGTATTAGACTTGAATCGAGACAGTGCAAGTGTTTCTTCAAGATACTTGAGAAGGCGATTGCCGTGACACTAAGCGGTCTTGCTGCAAAGTTCGGTCAACCGACGAGTGCTTGGCCAGATTCTGCACCGCATTTGACGGCCCACAAAGAGCGTCCGACATGACGTCCTGGAGATATGTGTGAAGAAAGAAAGGGGGATGTCAGGGTTGTAGTTAATAATTTCATGTCGTCTTGGTCGAAGATGAAGCACATGCACATGCAAATCATCATGGGCGCGTGCGGCAACCGAGGTGGAAGCCGGGGAAGCTTTCGGCCTCGGCGATAAGAAGCACTCGGAAGTAGCGATCCGCCGCGGAGAGGCCTTGGCAGCCCGCTGCTTCCTCCGCCGACCTGGTAAGTACACTTGGCGGAGATTCATCGCATCTACGTAGCTGGCAATACCGCGACCATAATAACATAGTCATATTTCACACACAGCACCGCCGACATGGTATTTCTGCCTCCAAGAAGCTATCATGACCAAAATGCTGACCACGATCCCCACAGGCTCAAGTAATCTCGAATTCCGGTCACGATGACATGATTGTATGCTGCCAAACACCTCCTGGCGCAAGCTCGCACCCATTGACTTGCAACTAGCACGATGCTGTCCTCGACTACTACGGACGTCGCCTGGCAACCTGCTCATCTGACAAGACCATCAAGATCTTCGAGGTTGAAGGCGACTCACACCGCCTGGTAGACACACTCAAGGGGTACGTGTCTATTAGCAGAGAGCTCCCTTGCCATTCTAACCGCTTTCTACAGACATGACGGAGCCGTGTGGTGTGTATCATGGGTATGCGACTCTTGTATGGCCTTGTTCGACGACTCAAACTAACATACTCCCGATTCAGGCACACCCCAAGTACGGCACCATCCTCGCTTCCTCCTCCTACGACGGCAAAGTGTTTGTCTGGCGCGAGCAAAACAACCAATGGCAGCGCATCTACGACTTCACCCTTCACACCGCCAGTGTCAACCTCATCGCATGGTCGCCGCCGGAGCCTGGCTGCCACCTGGCCTGCGCCTCGTCTGATGGCTCCGTCTCTGTCATCACTTTCAGCGACAACTCCTTCTCCCACTCCATCTTCCCCGCGCACGCTATGGGCGTGAACGCCGTCTCTTGGAGCCCGTCGCTTCTCCCTGCACAGCTAGCTGCTGCCCAAACACCCCAATCTCAACCACAGCCCCTGCGCCGTTTCGTTACTGGTGGTAGCGATAATCTGGTCAAGCTCTGGGACTTCAACCCTCAAACCCAATCATACAACAACATCTGCACTCTTACTGGACACTCAGACTGGGTGCGCGACGTCGCTTGGTCGCCAACTCCTCTTTCAAAGTCATACATTGCCTCGGCATCGCAAGACAGAACTGTACGCATCTGGACGTGCCAGGCAAACGCCGATCCCGCCAACTCGTCGAGCTGGCAAAGCACAGAACTCAAGTTTGACGCTGTCGTCTGGCGTGTTAGCTGGAGTCTGAGCGGTAATGTTTTGGCCGTCAGCGGCGGTGACAACAGAGTCAGCCTATGGAAAGAGAGTCTCAAGGGAGGATGGGACTGCGTCAAGACCATCGAGGAGTAGATCGCGCATTGCCTCTAACGAAACAAGCAATTTGTTCTGCCTAGCCTGGAGGCTACTCATTGAGCACCAACACGTATTGAATTCTTCCATCACAATGAGTTATGCGATAGCATGCGTCAACCTGCTCGCTTATACACGGCTCCTCAGACTCGACAGACACTTCGCATGAGATAAGCAACTCGGCGTATCTCTGTTCCCTCTGCAAACTCAGCATCGTCCTCTGAGCCCCAAGCGAGCTTGTATGCGTTTCGCAACGGTGGCTGCCTGCAACGATACCCGTAGTGTTGCAGTGGAGAGATACCTCAAAAAGTATTGACGTAACACATTCTATCTTCAGATAAGCAATTCATTCGTCTTCAACACTGTGAATAGACATCCTCCTCACAATGCCCTCTTGATCAACCTGTAGTTGCCGTGAAACGGGGCTGTCCTTCTTAAGCAGAAATCCCTATTCGATAACGTCCTTTTTGCGATTGCCTAGGTATCTCGGACAAGCCGAAGGATGATCAACGTTGTATGCCGAATCATGTGTAATAATTCCCCACTCGCACCGGCTGTCTGCTGCCGATGACCTCTAGCGCGGACGGGCCGAGAAAAAGCGTCTCGACCCTCAAAAGCAGCCCGGACGTCCCCCATCAACCTAGGTCTCGCCCGTGTCCTAACAAGGTGCTTTGAAATGCCTCAGCATATCTGGGGAAGCCCTGGACGAGCCAGCCTTGTAATTGTTTCTCGTACGCCAACAATTTTCGAATTTTTCTCTACGTTCTCAACACTGGATTGACTAAGAAGACCAGGCCGTCGCGGATGCCACAGGTGAAGGTGACAGCGGCCACCGCCTCCGGATCTGGAGGCGTGGAGAAGAATCCTAGGAGAACAGCAAAGAGTCGTAACGGCTGTCAAGTGTGCAAAGTCAAGAGAGTAAGTTCATTGGATAGCTTATCGTGTCATTGTACTTGATGGGGTTCTTTGCTCTCGTGGTTAGACTAACATGTTATCAATAGTTAAAATGTGACGAAACACGGCCGGTGAGTTTTTGTCAGAATACAGATGTCATGAATTGTCATCGCACACAGCTATCCAGGTCTTGTCCAAGAATCGGCCTGAATGCGTATTCGCGAATTCCATCATGACGCCCACTGATCACTCTGAACCCTTCTAATACTTTTACAAGGCTTGCGATAATTGCACCAAGCGTGGCTACGATTGTCCTGGTTACAAAAAAGCCCTCAAGTGGTCGACCAAGTACGAAGTTCTGCAGCCCGATGAAACCGACAGCCAAAAGACATTCCATCCTTCTGTCGAGTACCACTTCTCTTCGATCGATCCAGTAGCCTTTGGACAGACAGCCACTTACCAAAACGAGGAGATACCTGGAAGCGCCGCTGGACATCGAGATGTTTCTGAGGAGCGCACTAATTCTGCAGTCGCGATACACACACCACCGGTCCAAGAGATTATAGGAATGGAAGCCTCGGGCCCTTACTGTCCCTGGCCAGAGCAATGGCCGGGCTACCCTAATCCAGATCAACAGAACGCCATATTCCTCAACACACCAAACACATTGATACAGCAGGTCGATGGAAGCCGAAGAGCCAATAACGAGATCCAAACCTTTCATCAGCATCGAAGCAATAGCCCGGAGGAAATGAGCCAATGGAAATCGCTACTTCGAGCTTATTATCGTATGGCGGCTCCTTCCATGTCAAGATCACTCCAAAACGATACGACAAGACTGGTCGAACACTACTTCCGAGATGTTTGCGTCCTGTACTCGTCATTCGACTCGAAGCTAAATCCTTTCCGTACTGTAATAGCGAAGCTTTGGGACAGCTCAAATTCGATTTTCTACGCCATTCAGAGCATGGCTGCAGCACACTTGGCAAACCACAACATAGGAATGGGAGTTCAGGGACTGCAGATGCAACGTAAGGCATACGAATGTCTCCAACAGGAGCTGCAACTTGCACATGTCAACCAACAAGTGGATGATAGACTCCTGCTTACAGTGTTGCTTCTGGGAATGAGTTCACCATGGCATGAGGCTGGAGATCTTGGAATGGCGCACCTGAATGCTGCCAGAGGACTCATATACCCTCGACTACTCCGAGAAGACGGAAACCAGACAGAGGAAATGGCCCGCAACGACCAATTCTTCGCAGAGGCACTCATATACTGGGAGATGTGCGTTGCTTTTGTGCACAAAGAGCCACATACGCCAAGCCGAGAGAAGTCAACCGGTAGGACAGACTACAACGAGGCCCGAACGATAGGTACCAAAGTCATGCCACATCCTTGGACTGGAGTAGGGCCTCGAGCACAGGTTCTGTTTGCCGAAGTTGGCCGACTCGTTCGTACTTATCGAGCTATATCATGCCCACTATCCTATGGCACCACGGCTGAGCATGTAAATATTGCGGACATCATTTCAGCAGCCACAGCCTTTGAAGAAGAGTTGCTTGGTATCCGATGGCCGGCTGTAGACGATCTTATCGACGTCCAAGATCAAAGTACTGGTAAGCTCGATTTCATCATGGTCGCAGAAGCCACACGCTGCTCGGCATTGCTGGAGATTTATCGAGTCTTCCCCAACATTCTATGTAACCGAATGCTCGGGTTGACTGGAAATGCCAGCACTACTGGAACGTCCAGCCAGTTCTTTTTTCCTTTCTGCGGAACACATCTCCATCCTGATCCTCATGACCCGACAGCTTGGTTGACGTCACTTGCACGGCATATCTTGCTCGATCTTATTGGCAACGTGCCGCCGACTTCCAACACACGGCCACTACAGCTCCTAATAATAGTGACAGCAGCTGCCGAGCTTCGTCTGTCTGGATCTGCTGTATCTCCTTCGGGATTGAACGACGAAGTGCCGTATGACATGGATGTTGCACGCGCTCGAGATCTTGCTATGACTAGACTCGATCAACTTTCTGCACGGTTGCCTTCCAAGCCCGTGTTCATCCTCATCAAGCTCGTCAAGGAGGTCTGGCGGCGGTTCGACATTGGCGACAGTGAAGTATTCTGGCTCGATGTCATGCATGAGAATGGCTGGCAGACAGTTATGGGCTAGTCAGTTCCTAGCTTTCGACTCTCTAAATGTCGCTCTTGAGGCGCTGCTGCTTACAGTTCTCGGCGTCGAATCTCCCGGGAAGCACAGCCCATACAAGACGGGACAAGTCGAAATTGATGGTCAAGGGCTGCGGTACCAGCGCCCCTTCATCCTCACCGAGAGTGCGATTTCTTGCAAGTTTTGCTTGAGGTATCAGAACCACTGCAAGGCATTGGCATGCCTCCGCAAAGCTGGTCGCAGCTGGGTCTTCATGAGTGGAGTTGGAAGCCTGCCAACCATCTTCGGGGAGGTTGCCAATCCCGGGGCCGATCTGCTGCCGTGAGCGGAGCTCTCCAACTCTTTTCCTAAAGAGCTCAGATATCGTGTATGCAGCTGCGCTTCCAGATACTCCCCGGGTCGCAATGAAATGCGCCTTTACGAGGGTCTCACCCAAGCCAAATATTGCATCTGGTATGAGTGGGAAAGGGAGGGGCAAGGTCTGTAAGGTGCGGGGAACAGTAAGGGTATTTCTGTTGAATCACTGCGATTGGCTGTCCGACCCGAATCAAAGCAGTAAGAATTTTGATCGAAGAGGCTCGTCTGAGATGCCTCTGCGTCAAACTTCGTCTCGATGCCCCGATCGTCCTTTCTTTCTGTTCGTTTACAGAGCTCTGATTGAGCGATAAGCCTTCTATGTTTGCTGGCCTGTGAACCGTGAACGCACAAGGTTTTAGAACTTTCGGGCCCAAGTCTCTCCACCAGACTGTTCAGGGCACCAGTGTGGATTCTGTGAGTCACAGAGCGATCAGAGTACCAAGCAATCTGGCATCGTGGTCGAGAACGTTACTCAGGTACGACGTCTCTCACTAGGTTGGAGGTGTATCTCGTTCTGGTGTTCAATCGACTCACCTGATAGATGAAGCTGAGGGAATGATTTGGCCCTCGTCCAGGAAGGTTCAGCAGCAAGGATACTCAATGTGTTCGCTCGTCGTCCGCCCATTCAGAGCATCGAAGCAGACTTCGCCCGCTTCCCTCGGCTTGGAAGAATGTTCATCCATGCCTATTCAGGGTTACTGGCAAGAAGTGCGCCATGAGCAGACGCTGGGACGTCAGGACACCTAAATGGTGATGGTGATAAGGTACTTGAGAGGTATCAAAGCCGTTGCTTGCTCCAAGGCGTTGCCAGGCCACACGTCGATTTTGTGACGATTTTCAACATCGTTCAAAAGGTACTGAGCCTCCAGCAGTAATACACTATGAGCTATATAGTTCATGTACTTCTCCTTTCTTCATGACACCTACTGTCCTCAACCCTGTCTTTAAGCCCGATCTTGATATCCATGTTGTGGAGCAGCAGAAATCCAACCATCCTCACCGTCAAGTGTCTCGAAGCCATGACAAGCCGATCATTCCCACGACCTTGATGTCTCTCCCACAGCCACGTGCTCGACTGTCTCTGCTCTTTCTGCATCCACTCATGAAGATCACCGCAACTCCACTTACCCACAAGAGATACACGTCTCGTCCGTGCGTTCTCCTTGACTCGTGCTCTGACAGGGGGCCTCTGACTCGCCCACATGACTCTTTTTGCCTTTCTAGAGACACCTATCAAAGATTAAAAATCCCATGGGTCGAGGAGAGATAGCATTTGATCGACGTGTTTGACAGGTTGGGATGATCGACGGGAGGCGCTGTTACCGCTGCTCTGACAATGCTTAAGACATTTGCTTAAATTCGAGTCACGAGATCAAACGATTTCCACGGATGGAAGGAACGATGGGAGGCAGGGATATTGCTCGAGGCCGAAAGGTTCCGAGGTGGTGGGAAGGTGTGATACTGTAGAGATCTGATCATTCGAGGATGTGGAAGGAGCTGTCAGGAGGTTTTGCTTTGATGTGGTTGCTTATTCGAAAGCTGTCAAACCACTTTCGGACGAGGCGAACAGAATTGCAGAATAATTGCGATCGTCAAATATGTCATTACAGAAAAGGAAACTACTTTAGTAGATAAAGAAGGGGGGTATACAACAAGTGAACGAAAGACATGAAACCCTAGCCAAACGAGCCTGATAGATGTAAAGATAGAGCACTTATACAAGATGTCTCTCCTTCGGACTTGACGCTGTTGAACTCGGACCAACGGATACATCCAGTTCCGAAGGTGACGGTGTGAGCTCATGTGTGACTATGGTAGTCATGACACGGATCCGACCGTCTTCTGGCTCAGCCCCGACAACTGTGATACCATCATCGCTGTTGCATGTGCTTAAGCTTGGCTTTTTCTTCAAGTCGTCCATCTCTGATGATAAGCCCTTTGCAGTGACATTCTGAGATGTCAATCCTTGTACCCAATCGGTTTGGGCGGCGTGAGATGTGATGGCGAATTTTGAGAAGCCGTTTGTGTCGGCGCGTGACTTGGTCTTTGTCTTGCGAGAAGGCAGGTAGCGGTGGTTCGAGTCCGAGTTGGAGTATGAGGAGAAGAAGCGAGGGAAGAATCGAGAGATTGTTTTGCGGAGCGTCGGTAGGCAGGCGGCGATCACTGCAAAATTGACCTCCAGACTAGACCAGTAAGCCGCGGGCGTGTTGTCCCAAGTAATGTCATCAGAGACAGATATGTCGTAGAGAGATTTGAGTCGGAGGATGGACGTCAGGCAAACGAATAGGCCCAGACCGAAAACAGCCATGAGTGCGTACTTTTGTTTGCGAGGGAGATGAAGCTTGTTCAGCACTGGGAAGGGCATCACACATATCACAATGTCGGTGATGATGTTGAGCGCGGAATTTGAGAACCAGACCCCTAGACGGCTTAGACAGTGGCCACTGATGCTTCGATCCCAAAAGTAGGACACTGGCGAGCACATGAACGCGGTCGACAATACCGACCATAATCCATATATGATGATAACACCGATAGAGCCAAGAATGAAACGTTGTATGCCAGTGCCGACGAACACGCGGCGATATTGTAGCAGGATGGAGATCTTAGTCAACGTCAAGCTGGCTTGGTAGACAGGAACACTGGCCCAGAATGCCTTGAGATAGGTCAGTAAGCTTCCAAGGAAACCGTTCGGGAAGACTCACCTTGTTCAGCTGTTCCAACTCTTCAGGGGACACTGTCGAGTAGTGACGGCCTTGTCCATGTTGCACCTCAACACAGATGAGAGCTGTGAGTGCAACTGATAGCGCGAACGCAACAAGCACAACATAGTCTTCAGGTCCAACATTGCGAACAATGAATGCTCTTGTCATCAACCTTAGACTCAAGGCGACAAATGCGATAGAGGTTGAGACGGCAGCTACTATAACACCAGTAGATCCTCTCGATCCATGGTCCGCGTGGTCAGTAGCCATTTTGGAGGCCGGTTGCCTCTCTTGATAGACTTGAGTTGTTCCAGAAGTTTGGCAAGAAGGTAATCCAGAAAACAACAAAGAGTGAAGTGTGAAAGCTGGAGGTAATAACAGTGCGAGAAAAAGCGTTTGAGATTGAGAGAGCGACAGATAGAAACCGGGATTCTGGACACGGCTCCTGAACAGTACCGACAGATAGATAAAACGAAGAAGAACGCAAAAGATGTAGGGGAACCCCTAGGGAATTGAGAAGTACATATTGCTGCATATGCAGGCACCACCCACGTACCACGAGGAGATCGACGTTGGAAGGATCAACTCCATATCGGGATCCACGGCGTGCTTGACCCACGCCAGCGTCAGTTTTCAAGCAAGTGTGGACCTGTGTGGTGAGTCCGAGGTAACATGATCTTCGAGTTATGTTGCCATTTATGGAATGGTAAAGTTACGGGGCTCGACGGGCAAACGGTTCGTGCACAGTTCGTTCGGAAGAATGGCAACAACTGCCAACCAGGTTCATGGCGGAACGAACATACAGAGCAATAGGATGAATAGACTTTGCTCACAGAGATGGTGCAGAGATGGCGGCGCCATTGAAACTGTTGCGTCAGAAGTCTTGCTGTAGATTGAGTTGACCCGCGTGCGGGATGACTTTGTTGAGAACATTCGCTTACTGAATATTCGTGACGGAGACATTGTTACCGTCTTGCATTCAGCTGTTTCAGCCTCGAGGAAGGGTTGCTGTTGTGTGGCGTATTGACTAGCATGAGTCGACATATCAGGCAAGTACATTTGTCCCCCTAACGGCCGCAAAGCTGAGGATGAGAGCGTGCAGTTCTGAACTTGGGGGCCCTGAAGGGCGACCGTGCCAGCTGTATGGCGCCATTATGCCCCCCTGCCACGAGATAGAATTCTAGATTGCAGCCTTGCAAGTCGAGTCTACTGGGTAGTTTGATTAACATGACCTGCGTGACCAATTTCCAACAACACAACTGTACTGCATCACGACCCTGAAGCTGGCAGGTGGGAAGGATGGAAGTCTTAGACGTACCGCGACTCGCGCGGCTTCGAAATTAGAAGAACACTGATCGGCGTCGACCGCATGAGCGCTGGGACGCGATTTGCGGATCCCACCGTGTCGGCACAGGTTTCGAATTGAGCAGGTCCACCGTCGCTGAGGGCACGATTTTAGCGGAAGAGATTGATGATTTCGCGGGATCTTGGCAAGACAGTTCCACGCTATTCGTGTTGTGTCAGCAGCTTGCAGGAGGAATCTGAATCATAGCGAGAACGAGGGAAAAGACGATGGTGAACAGCTTTGGAACAACCATTGAGTGTATTCTCCAATCGCAGTAGTCATGTCTACGCAGCGAGTCAGACAGGTCATGAGAAAGGAACTCGCGGGGACACAGAGTCAGTGTGTTCTTGTGGGTATCAAGTGCACTAACTCGACAGCAGCACGACCGCGAGCTG